>BNJV01000959.1_pt1 | contig 109961 bp, 116 predicted proteins | sample 8540591 | NCBI WGS metagenome assembly BNJV01 (sample SAMD00202457, study PRJDB9452) | human saliva metagenome | host: Homo sapiens
ACGATTTCCTTTTTGTAACTGCGCCATGCCCACCGCGAGCGGCGAGCGCCCCGGGTCGGGGCTGGCCTCAACTCTAGAGGGTAGCGATTGTGCAGCTCAATTCCCTCCTCTGACACAGCACTGGGAGAAACCCCACCCCCACCTACGTGACGGAATACACCCCCATGAGCGCACCCATGACCAAAGGCCCAGATTGGCACCAATTTGTCGACCCGAAACAAACCCCACCAGCACGAAGACGGGCCAGATTCATTCAATAACTTTTCGCAAACGTAGGACACGGTCAACATTCATCCACTAAGGTTCTCTTGTAACCAATGCTGACCGAACTAACAATAGACCGAACGGCCAGTATTCTTGAGACTGAATCACCTTCAACACGAGGAATACGATGAAACTGACGCATAGGTTGACCATCGCGACGGCTCTGAGCGCCACGCTCGCGACCGCCCTGATCGCGGGCCCCGCCATGGCCGCGACCTCTCACGATAACCAGCCCCCGAGCCCCGGCACCGCCAACGGCGACAAGTCCACCGCGTGCCGCGCCGACTGGACCGCCGCCGCGATCCTCGACACGGACATCCTGGCCCACCACCCCGATCTGGTGAACCCTGCCGACATCACCCTTAACGCCGACGGCTCCGTCAACAAGATCGCCACCGGCTCGAACAACGGCTACACCTCGAAGATCTCGACGAACTTCAACACCGAGACCTACAAGGCTCCGGGCATGTTCGAGGCCAACCACTGGATCGCCGGTTCCACGCAGAACTGGCGCTTCCCCGTGGCCACGAAGAACAAGCTGGCCGCCGGCACGACGATCACCGTCGACCTGCCCGACGACATGACCGAGACTAAGTTCATCGGCAAGCTTGAGACCCGCGCGGGCCTCAACGCGTACATGCAGGCCTGGGGCCCTCGTGAAGCCGAGTACACGTGGAACGACGGCGACTTCACCGCCACCCTGACCGACGCTGCCAAGAACATTTGGACCATCACGCTGAACAAGGGCCTCGACGCCAACACCGGCACGGTCTTCCAGTTCACGGGCACCTTCCCCGAGGGCGCCGAGTCCTCGACCGCTACCGCGACGCTGACCGGTGCCCAGTTCCCGGCCGACGGCCAGGTGTGCGGCGACCTGCCCACCCCCGAGACCCCCGAGCTCACCAAGTGCCAGGTCACGACCGTGGACCGCACCGTGTGGAGCCCCTACTCGCGCGACATCAACGAGCGTTCCAAGTACGCGGGCTCCTGGGGTTCTGAGGAACCCAAGTGGGGCGAGGCCAACGCTGACGGCTGGTTCGTTGCCACCGGTACCGATCCGAAGGTCGGCGACTCCGCGCACCCTGCGCCTGTACGGCGCCACCCACAAGGACCTCACCAACGCAACGCTGACGATCAAGGCCGTCCAGGGCCTGAAGTTCGACGCCTCCACAATCAACACGATTTCCAACCCCGGCGCCGGCGCGCTCCAGGGTAACGGCTTCACGAACACCGTCGAGGGCCTGGGCGACATCAAGGTCAGCGAGGACGGCAAGACCATCACCGTGACGATCGCCCACATGCCTGCAAACTCGAGCTTCTCCTTCAACATCAACGGCACCCTGACCGGCGAGACTCTCGAGGGCTCCCCGATCCTGGCCCCGATCGTCCTGCACAACTGGCTGACGGGCACGGACAGCGAGTGCACGGTTCCCACGCAGGAGCCGACCACGCCGGCGCCGTCGGATTCCCCGACGCCCGAGGCGACGACCCCGGCTCCCGCCCCGTCCGCGACCCCGAGCGGCAACCTTGCTCGCACGGGTGCGGATACCCCGATGCTGGCTGGAGCAGCCATCATGGCGGGCCTGGCGGGCCTGGGAGCCCTGGCTCTGCGCCGCCGTCAGCGCTAAGCACTAGCCCCTGTGGGAAGCGCCCCTGCGGGGGCACTGCCCGCAGGGGCGCATCAACAGGAAAGTGGCACCCCTCGATGGAGCGGTGCCACTTTCCATCACCGGTTCAACATGAGGGCTCAATTCATGGTGACTTTCGGTAGTTCCATTGTGCATGTGATGCACACATCATTTCAAGGCGAAACGGGTACCTTTCGGTGCAAATTCGCGGTTCTTAGGTGCACATTTGTGCATAAATCATCGTCGATCTGCGCAAACTAGACAAAACGCGGGCCCGCTCGAAACGAGCGGGCCCGCGTTGCTTGTCAGGCGAAGATGCCTCAGTGGCGCTTGCGAGCAACCACCAGGGTCACGCCACCGGCCAGAGCGATGACGCCAGCGCCAGCGGCGATCGAAGCGGCGGAACCGGTGTTCGCCAGGGTCGGGGCAGCCCCACCCTGGGCGCCGGACGAAGCCGGAGCGTTCGTGTTGCGGATGCCGCCACGAGCGGAAACGGGGGCCGGGCCATTGCCGGTCGCGATCTGGCCGCGGGTGGACACGCCAGCGTTGCCGACGGGGCCGGAGGCCGCGCCTGCGCCACCCTGATCGGCGACGGGGGCGGGAGCCGAAGAATCATCGGCGGGGGTCGGGGTCTCAGCGGAACCACCGGTGTTGTTATCGCCCGGGGTCGAGGGCTCGGGGGCCGGATCCGCGGTGACCGGGGCCGAGGGCTCGGGGGCCGGATCCTCGGCGGCCGGGGCCGAGGGCTCGGGGGCGGGGGCCTCGGTAGCCGGGGCCGAGGGCTCGGGGGCGGTGGGGGTCTCGGCGGCGAAAGCGACACCAGCCGAGGCAGCGATCAGGCCGAGCGCCGCGGTGGCGGCGAACAGAGACGAGGTCGTCTTCTTCATTGTTACTCCTGGTACGGATGTGGTGAGGGATGAATGCGTGACCCTGACCAGTTCGGGCCGTGTCGTGTCACGGCGTTCTCCCCCACCCTACAACACTTCCTGACCGATACGCACAGATTTTCGCAAATCACCCCTCGGCGCGTCGCATACCACAGCGACACGGGAGCTTGACGGGCTCGAAACAACATGAAAATGCCCAGGTCAGCCCAGGTGTGCAGCCGCGATGAACTGGAAGATTCCCTCCATGATGAGCTGCGTCGCAATGGCCGCCAGCAGCAGACCAGAGATCTTTGTCAGCAGCATGATGCCGCCGGGGCCCAGGAACCGGGAGACCACCAGCGAGAATCGCATCGTCAGCCACATGACAACATGGGCCAGGACCACGGCGACAATGACCGCAATCCACGAGCCGACGTTGGTGCCGGCCTGCCCGACGGCCACCATGACCGCAACGATCGAGCCGGGCCCCGCCAGGAGCGGCGTCCCCAGCGGCACGAGCGCGACGTTCACGCCCTCGTCCCCCGTATCGGGCGTCGAGGAGTCGGTACCCATGAGGAGTTCCATGGCGACCAGGAAGAGCAAGACGCCGCCCGAGAGCTGGAGCGCCTCCATCGAGATGTGGAGGAGGCGTAGGATCTGCCCGCCGAGGATCGCGAACGTCAGGATGACACCGAAGGAGACCAGCGTGGCCTGGATGGCGGCACGACGCTGCTTCGGCTGCGTAAAGCGCGAGGTAAGCCCCAGGAAGATCGGGACGGTGCCGACGGGGTCCATAATGACCGTCAGCGTCGCGAAGGCAGTCGCGAAGAGGGTGACGTCGAAGAGACTCACGGCTCGACCACCTCGATGCAGCCCTGCGCGACGACCTCGGCGATGACCTGCGGGTCCGTCGTATTTTCGCCGATGCGATTCGGCTTTCCTGTCCCGTGGTAGTCGGAGGAGCCGAACATCGCCAGGCCCATCTCCCGGGCCATGCGCTCGACGTCGGCGCGGTCCTCGGGGCCGTGATCGCGGTGGTCACGCTCGATGCCGAAGAGGCCGGCCTGCGCCATCTGCGCGATAACGGACTCGGGAAGGAGCCGCTGGCGCTTGCGAGCGCGGGGGTGGGCCAGGACGGGCACTCCCCCGGCCTCGCGCACGCAGCGCACGGCGTCGACCGGGTCGGGCGCCCAGTGGTGCACGTAGTACGGACCCGACGGGTGCAGGGCCTTGACGAAAGCGGCACTGCGGTCGGGGAAGGCACCGGCGGCGACGAGCGCGTCGGCGATGTGCGGACGCCCCACGGGCCCACCCTCGGGCGCGAAGGAAAGGACATCCTCCCACGTGATCGGGTAGTCCGCGCTCAGGTTCTCGACCATGCGGAGGGCGCGCGTTTCGCGATCCTCGCGGGTTCGGCGGAAATTATCGACGAGGCCGGGGCTGGTCGGGTCGAAGAGGTAGGCCAGCAGGTGCACGGTGATCCCCGAGGACGAACACGACATCTCGGCACCCCGGATGAGGCTCACGCCGGTGCTCGCGACGGCTGCTGCGGCCTCGTCCCATCCGGTCGTCGTATCGTGATCAGTCAGCGCGATGGCGTCCAGCCCGGCCTGCGCAGCGATTGCCAGGAGCTGGGCGGGCGTATCCGTCCCATCGGAATACGCGCTATGAGTATGGGGGTCAATTCGCTTCACCATTTGAGATTACCCCATTAATCCCATCACACAACCGCGTACGCGACAGGCCGCCGCGAGCGCCTCACAGCCTCGTCAAAATACCGGTTTTTGCCCGATCTTGACCGTATTTTTTGCACGTTCTCTCACCGCGTCCCACACGATGGTGACCACCGGCTCACCTGCAGCGGTCAGCTGCCGACTGTAGGAAACTGACATCACACGGCCGTTTGGCCTCCCTCAACACCGATTGGAGTACATGCGTGTCTGACAAGGATCAGACCCAGGTGTCCACCGCGACCGACGCGGGAGATGCCGGGTACAACAAGGCTCTGAAAAACCGACACATCCAGATGATCGCCATCGGCGGCTCGATTGGCACCGGCCTGTTCCTGGGTGCGGGCGGCCGTCTGGCCCAGGGTGGCCCCGCGCTGGCCTTCGCCTACGCGGTGTGTGGCGTCTTCGCATTCCTGATGGTCCGCGCCCTCGGCGAGCTTGCGGTCCGTCGCCCCTCGTCGGGCGCGTTCGTGTCCTACGCCCGCGAGTTCCTGGGCGAGAAGGGCGCGTTCATCACCGGCTGGTTCTTCTTCCTGGACTGGGCCGTTACCGTCATGGCTGACATCACCGCGGTGGCGCTCTACATGCACTACTGGAAGATGTTCCAGGGCGTCCCGCAGTGGGTCATCGCCCTCGTCGCGCTGGCCCTCGTGTTCGTCCTGAACATGCTCAGCGTCAAGGCCTTTGGCGAGGCTGAGTTCTGGTTCGCGATGATCAAGGTCGCCACGATCCTTATCTTCATGGCTGTCGCCATCTGGGCGATCATCACGCAGGCGCACGTCGGCGATTACTCCGCGGGCATCCACAACATTTCCGAGTCCGGCGGTTGGTTCCGGAGGGCCTGGCCCCCGTCTTCGCCCTGACGTTGGGCGTCGTCTTCGCCTTCGGCGGCACCGAGATGGTGGGCGTGGCGGCCGGCGAGGCCAAGGACGCCGCGAAGATTCTGCCCAAGGCCATCAACTCGATGGTCATCCGTATTTTCTTCTTCTACGTCGGCTCCGTCGTCCTCTTCGCCCTGGCGCTGCCCTACAACGCCTACTCGTCGAACGAGTCCCCGTTCACGACGTTCTTCTCCGGCCTCGGTGTGCCCCACGCGGGCGACATCATTCAGGTGGTCGTCCTGACCGCGGCCCTCTCCTCGCTCAACGCCGGCCTGTACGCGACCGGTCGTACCCTGCGTTCGATGGCGCTCGTGGGCGAAGGCCCGCGCTTCGCGTCGCGTCTGAACAAGAACCACGTCCCCTACGGCGGCATCATCATCACCGCGTCGCTCGGCCTGCTGGGCGTTCTGCTCAACGCCTTCGTGCCGGAGAACGCTTTCAACATCGTCATGGACCTGGCGGGCATCGGCATCGCCGGTACGTGGGCGATGATCCTCGTCTCGCACCTGGCGTTCCTGCGCAAGGTCAAGCGCGGTGAGGCGGAGCGTCCCGAGTTCCGCATGCCGGGCGCCCCCTACACCAACTACCTGGCGCTCCTGTTCTTCGCTGTCGTCGTGGCCTCGAACGTGACCTCCGAGTCTGGCCGTTGGACCCTCGCGCTCTTCGGTGTGGTCGTCGTCCTCATGGTCGCCGGCTGGTACTTCGTGCGCGGGCGCGTCGGCAACCTGACTGACGAGGCCGCCGCCTCACTTCCAGGGTGACGAGACCCTGGTGTCGGGCGACTGATCGAACGAAAGGACTGACCGTGCGTCTTCACGTCACGTATGCCGGTGGAACCATCGGTATGGTCGATTCCCCGGAGGGGCTGCGTCCCGGCGCTGACCTGCAGGGTTGGTTTGGTTCCCAGCTGGAGGGCATCGAGCTGGCGTCGAACATTTCGATGTCGACGCTGGACCCGCTCATCGACTCCTCGGAGGCCACCCCCGAGGACTGGCAGGCCATTATCGACGACATTAACGCGCACGCCGACGAAGCAGACGCCTTCTTGGTCCTGCACGGCACGGACACGATGGCCTATTCGGCCGCTGCTCTGTCCTACGCGCTGGCGAGCATGGGTAAGCCCGTCGTCCTGACTGGCTCCCAGTACCCCCTCGGCGTCGTCGGCTCGGACGCGTCGGCAAACGTCACGGGTGCGCTGCGGGCGGCGATTTCGCGCCACGCTCGCGGGGTCATGCTGTTCTTCGGCCACAAGCTCCTGGCGGGCAACCGTGCCACGAAGACCTCGTCGTGGGCCTTCCGCGGCTTCGAGTCGCCCTCCGTGTCCCCGATGGCACGCACGGGTGCCCCGTGGCGCTGGTACGGCGCTCCCCATCCGGGTACCGGCTGGCAGGATCCCGGCCCGTACACGCGCCAGGACGTCGCCGTCATCGACGTGGTTCCCGGCATGAGTGCCGCGCGTCTGCGCGCGATGACGACGCCTCACCCGGACGCTGTCATCCTGCGCACCTTCGGCGTGGGTAACATCCCCGCGTCCGAGCCGGGCCTCGTGGATGTCCTGACCGAGCTCGCCAACGCCGATGTGCCGATCATCGTCGCTTCCCAGTGCTACCAGTCCGAGGTCATGCTGGGTCACTACGAGGCCGGTAATGCCCTGGCGGAGCTGGGCGCGATCGGCGCGCACGACATGACGCTCGAGGCCCTCTACGCCAAGACCGTCTTCCTGCTCTCGCAGGGCAAGCGCGGCGCGGACTTCAAGCGCTGGATGGACCTGTCCATCGCGGGAGAACTCACCCTCCAGGACTGATCTTCTCCCACCCGACCTGCCCCGGCCTCGTCCCAGCGTCCATCGCATGACCTGGGAACGAGGCCGGGGTTTGTCATGACCATCGGGTCCTCCCCCGGGACGAAGCGGCCGTAGAATAGTGACCATGAGTGAAGAAGCCTCCCAGTCCATGGCCGACCGCGGCCAAAACCGATCCCGCCAACCCCAGTCCTCCGCGTTCCGCGACTTCATTGGCACCGGGTGGGGGCCCCGTCCCTCCGAGATGCCCGAGCGCGAGCGCGTCGCCGACTTCCTGACTGACCGCGCCCTCAAGGCCGGTGCTCCCTTCCCGGGCGAGCGCCTCGTCGTACCTGCGGGCCCCTACAAGGTCCGCTCGAACGACTGCGACTACCGTTTCCGCGCGCACTCCGCCTTCGCACACCTGTCGGGCTTGGGCGGCGAGAAGGAGCCGGACACGGTCCTGGTGCTGGAACCCAATGAGGATGGCACGCACACTCCCCTGCTCTTCTTTAAACCCCGCGCGTCGCGTTCCTCCAAGGAGTTCTACGCGGATCCGCGCTACGGCGAATTCTGGGTGGGCGCGCGCCCCTCGCTCGAAGAGGTCAGCGCGCAGACCGGCCTGGAGACCCGCCACATTGACACGCTGCGCGACGTGCTGGCCAAGGACGCCGGGACCGTGCAGCTGCGCGTCGTGCGCGGCGTCGATGCGAACGTCGAGGCCATGGTGAACGAGGTGCGCGCCCAGGCCTCCCTGCCCGCGGGCGAGGATGCGCGCAAGGAGGACGAGGCCCTCGAAGAGCATCTCTCGGAGATCCGCCTTATCAAGGACGCCTTCGAGCTCGAGGAGATGATCCGCGCGGTCGAGGTCACCAAGGCCGGTTTCGAGGACATCATCCGCGTCCTGCCGCGCGCTGTGGGCCACCGCCGCGGCGAGCGCGTCATCGAGGGTGCTTTCGCTGCCAACGCCCGCGAGGAGGGCAACGGTCTGGGGTATGAGACCATCGCGGCCTCCGGTAACCACGCGAACACCCTGCACTGGATCGACAACGACGGCGAGGTGCGCGACGGCGACCTCGTCCTGGTTGACGCCGGCGTCGAGGTCGACTCCCTCTACACGGCCGACATCACGCGTACGCTGCCCGTCAACGGCCGCTTCACCGAGGTGCAGGCGCGCGTCTATCAGGCCGTCCTCGACGCCTGCGAGGCCGCCCTGGCGCGCGCAAACGAGCCGGGCTGCCGCTTCAAGGACGTGCACGACGCCGCCATGAAAGTCATCGCCGCCCGCCTGTATGAGTGGGGCATCCTGCCCGTCACACCGGAAGAGTCTCTGGCCACCACCGGCCAGCAGCACCGCCGCTGGATGCCGCACGGCACCAGCCACCACCTGGGCCTGGACGTGCACGACTGCGCGAAGGCTCGCGCCGAGCTCTACCAGGGCGCGCTGCTGGAGCCGGGCATGGTCTTCACGATCGAGCCGGGCCTGTACTTCCGCGCCGACGACCTGCTGATCCCCGAGGAGTACCGGGGCATCGGCGTGCGTATCGAGGACGACGTCGTGGTGAACGCCGACGGCACCGTCACGCGTATCTCCGAGGACATCCCGCGCACGATCGCGGACGTGGAGGAGTGGATCGCCTCGGTTCAGTCCCGCTGATTTAGGCGCGTAGACGCTGAGGTTACGCCTCGGTCTGGTCCTCTCGGGACGAGGCCGGGGCGTCCTCGTGTTCGGCGGGCGCGGTCTCGGGGGTGGTCACCGCGGGCGCTGGCGACTCGGGCGCGGCGGACGTGGCCACGACCTCGTGCGCATCGGTGTCGGGCGAGCCCCCGGGCACCTCACCGTCCTTGGTCGCCGCGCCGAAGCGGGGGGCGACCGTCGGGGAAGAAGCCGACGGAATCCTTCTTCTGACGCTGCTCCTCCGTGCGCTGGCGGACGACGCGCGCGCGGTTGCCGGGGGTGCGCTGCAGGATCTGATAGGCGCGGTCGATGTCGGCCGAGGCCAGGACCGCGTAGCGCTGCGCGACAACCTGCTGGGAGGACACGAGGTCGCGGCTGCGTCCGCGAATGATGAAGGACAGAGCGGACAGAGCCATGCCGATCAGGGCACCGACGATGATGCCGCCAGCGACCCACGTTCCCGTGCCGCCCGCGCTCTGACCAGCGGACATGAGCATGCCGCCCAGGGCTCCCCACAGGCCACCGCTGGAGGCACCCGAGAGGGAGGCGCGGGCGATCGTCAGGCGTCCTTTGACGCGCTCGACGAGGTGCAGATCGGAGCCAACAATCGTGATCGCGGAAACGTCGAAGCCGGCGTCCGACAGGAAGTCAACACCGGCGCGGGCCTGCGCGTAGGTCTCGTACGAGGCGACCTCGGTGCCCGTGGGCATCTGCGGGTCCATCACGACAGCCATTTCTTCTCCTTCGTCCCCGGCCTCGGTGGCATAGAACGCATTGTTCATGCGGCGACCGGCTCATCAGTACGCATCTCTGGTCACCAGCCTAAGATGTAAGGGTGAGCATTGCATCTATTGAACTAGGCACCAAGAGTCGGCGCGTCTACATCGGAAAGCTCGCTGGCACTAGTGTTTTCGACCCTTTGGGCGACCAGGTCGGCAAGATTCACGATGTCGTTGTCATCTTTCGGCTGAAATCCGAGGCCAACGTCATCGGCTTCGTCGTCGAGGTCGGCCCGCGTAAGCGTGTCTTCCTGCCGCTCACTCGCGTGACCGCGATCGAGTCCGGTTCTGTCATTACGACGGGCCTGCTCAACATCCGTTCGTTCACGCAGCGCCCCATCGAGACGCTCGTGCTCTCCGAGCTCTTCGACCGCGTCGTCACGATGAACGACGGCTCGGGGCAGGTGCGCATCCTCGACGTCGCGATGCGCCAGCGCCGCCCCAAGGACTGGGTGATCTCCACGCTGCACGTCCAGCGCGTGCGCACTTCCTCCCTCGGTTTCACGCGCAGCGGTGAGACCCTCACCGTGGACGTGTCCGAGGTCTCCGGCCTGCTCAAGACCGACTCCAACCAGGCGGCGACCGCGCTCGTGCAGTACACGGAGGACATGCGCCCCGCGGACCTGGCGGACTTCATGCACACGCTCCCCCAGGACCGCAAGATGGCGGTCGCTATGCAGCTGACGGACGCGCGCCTCGCCGACGTGCTCGAGGAGCTGGGTAACGACGACCGCATTGCGATCGTCTCGGCGCTGGAAGCCGCCCGAGCCGCCGACGTTCTGGACGTCATGCAGCCCGACGACGCGGCCGACCTCGTCGCCGAGCTGCCAGACGCGCAGGCTCAGTCCCTGCTGGCCCTCATGGAGCCCGAAGAGGCCGAGGACGTGCGTCGACTCATGACCTACGACGAGTCGACGGCGGGTTCGCTCATGACCACTGAGCCCGTCATTTTTCGGCCCGAACGCGACCGTCGCACAGATGTTGGCTGCCGTACGACGCGAGGACATCCCGGCCTCGATCGCGACCGTCGCCTTCATCGCGCGCCCGCCCCAGGAGACCCCGACCGGCCAGTACCTGGGTATGGTGCACATCCAGCGCGCGCTGCGCGAGCCCCCGCAGACGCTGCTCGGCACGATCCTGGACCGCGACATCGAGTCCGTGGACCCCAACGCGCACATCGCGACCGTGACGCGTCTGCTGGCTACCTACAACCTGACGGTCCTGCCCGTCGTCGACGAGGACGGGCACTTACACGGCGCCGTCTCGGTCGACGACGTCCTCGACGAGCTGCTGCCCGAGGACTGGCGAGACTTCGACGACGACGTGACCGACCGCATGATGGCAAGGAGCATCGATGGCTGATCGCCTGGATAACCCGATCGACAAGCGTCGGTGGTTCTTCCGCCGCTCGTCAGGCGGCGGCGACGGCTTCGGCCGCTTCGCCGAGGCCACCGCCCGTTTCATGGGCTCACCCCGCTTCGTCCTCTACATGACGATCTTCGTCATCGCGTGGATCGGCGCGAACCTGATGCTCGCCGGCATCAGCGAGGAAGCCGCCTGGGACCCCTACCCCTTCATCCTCCTGAACCTCGCGTTCTCGACCCAGGCCTCGTACTCGGCCCCGCTGATTATGCTCGCGCAGAACCGCCAGGACGCCCGCGACCGCGTCGTGGCCGAGCAGGACCGTATTCGCGCGGAGCGTAACCTCGCCGACACCGAGTACCTCGCGCGCGAGATCGCAGGCCTGCGCCTGGCCCTCCAGGACGTCGCCACGCGCGACTTCGTGCGCTCTGAACTGCGCGACATGCTGGAGGACCTGCGTGCGGAGATCGCCGCGGACGCGGCCAACGCCTCGTCGAACGAGGCGGAGGCTGAGGCCGAGGCCGACGGTGCCTTTCGTCCCCTAGAAGATGGGCACACCGGCCAGTAGAGTGGAGTCCATGCCAGTCACGCTTGATTCCGTCATGGAGGCTCTCGGCCAGGTCATCGACCCCGAGATCCGCCGCCCCATCACCGACCTCAACATGGTGACCCCCGACCTGGTCACGATCGACGGTTCCTCCGTCGCCGTCAAGGTCCTGCTCACCACCGCTGGGTGCCCCCTGCGCACCCAGATCACCAAGGACGTCACCGAGCGCGTAAGCGCCATCGACGGCGTCGAGAACGTCTCCGTCGAGATGGGCGTCATGGACGAGGCCCAGAAGAAGGCGCTGCGCGAGAAGCTCAACGGCGGTCGCCCCGAGCGCGAGATTCCCTTCTCCCGCCCCGACTCCCTCACGCGCGTCATCGCCGTCACCTCCGGTAAGGGCGGCGTCGGCAAGTCCTCCATGACCGCGAACCTGGCCGCCGCGCTGGCCGCGCAGGGCCTCAAGGTCGGCGTCATGGACGCGGACATCTACGGCTTCTCCATCCCGCGCATGCTCGGCGTGGACCACGACCCGCAGGTCATTGATGGCATGATGATCCCGCCCGTGGGCGCGGGCGGCGTCAAGGTCATCTCGATCGGCATGTTCGTGCCCGACGGCCAGGCCGTCATCTGGCGCGGCCCCATGCTCCACCGCGCCCTCCAGCAGTTCCTCGCGGACGTGTTCTGGGGCGACCTGGACGTCCTGCTCATCGACATGCCTCCGGGAACGGGCGACGTCGCGATCTCGATCGCGCAGCTGCTGCCCAACTCGGAGATCCTCGTCGTGACGACCCCGCAGGTCGCGGCCGCCGAGGTCGCTGAGCGCGCCGGTTCCATCGCCTCGCAGACGAACCAGAAGGTCATCGGCGTCGTCGAAAACATGTCGTTCCTACCCCAGCCCGACGGCTCGCGCCTGGAGATCTTCGGCGCGGGCGGCGGCGAGTCCGTCTCGCAGCGCCTGACCGCGCAGCTGGGCTACTCCGTGCCGCTGCTGGCCCAGGTGCCCATCGACATTGCGCTGCGTGAGGGCGGCGACCGTGGCGAGCCCGTCGCCGTCGCCTCGGGCCCCGCCGCCGAGGAGCTCACGGCCCTCGCCAAGCAGCTGTCGTCGGCGAACCGCGGCCTGGCGGGTCGCCCGCTCGGTGTCTCCCCCCATCCAGCACTGAGTCCACACGACTCTCCCCGGCCTCGTCAGCCTTGCACGAGGCCGGGGTTTTGTCTGCTCGTCACGCGCTGTTTTCGCTGGGAATCGGAGTGCCACCGCGCCCTGACGTCACGCCGCCTGTACGCTGATGCGTGGGGAGGGCGCAGCGCGTGCGCGCCTCTCGCCGAGGCGACCAATACGACGTGAGGATCAAGGCGATGGCGGACAAGGCCCAGACGTGGGTGTACACCGAGGACTATGTTGCGGAGAGCGACGCGCTGACCGCCGCACGCGCCGTCGCCACGGAAATGGGCGCCACTCCTGTCTCCCCGGGGACGGGTGCCGCCCTGCGCATGCTCGCCGCCGTGTCGGGCGCGCGTGCTGTCCTCGAGATCGGTACCGGTGCTGGCGTTTCAGGGCTGTGGATCCTCGATGGTATGGCCTCCGATGGCGTCCTGACGACGATTGACTCCGAGTCCGAGCTCCTGGGGCATGCACGTCGCAACTTCGCCGCAGCGGGTCTTTCCTCCCACCGCACGCGCCTGATCGCCGGGCGCGCTCTTGATGTGCTGCCGCGCATGGCCGCCCGCGGCTACGACATGGTCGTCCTCGATGGCGATCTGGAGGAAACCCCGCAGTACCTCGACCACGCTGTTCGCATCCTGCGCCCCGGTGGCACGATCGCCTTCGTGCACGCACTGTGGCACGATCAGGTTGCTGATCCGGCGCGTCGCGACGCGCACACCGTTGTCGCACGCGAGGTCGTCAACTACCTGCGCGATTCCGAGGAGTTCGTGCCCGCGCTGCTGCCCGTCGGCGACGGCCTGGCGGTCGCGGTCAAGCGCTGAGCCCCGAGACTACAAGGAAGCGGTGGGACAGGAGAACCTGGCCCACCGCTTCTATGTATTGGGATCAGATGGCTGCGCCGAGCGCTCTGGCGAGTTCCGCAGCTTCGTCCGGAGTCATCTCGATGACGAGACGCCCGCCCCCTTCCGTGGGAATCCGCATGACGATACCGCGACCTTCAGCACTGACTTCCAGGGGGCCGTCCCCCGTACGAGGCTTCATTGCTGCCATGAGAGTACTCCTTCTCAGAGTTATGCCCGCGCCTCCACAGGCGGGGTAACATACCCATTTTACCGGAAAAGCGCCATTTTTCCTTAACAGCTCGCAAAGAGAAATCAAAAGAAAATAGGCCATCCGATCAATTAGGCCGATTATCGCAGCATTACGCGCAATTCTCGAACCCTCAGAAAGAGGAACTAACTACTAGGCACCCGTCGCGAGACGAACCGCTTCCTCCGGATCATCAACGACGCGCAGCAGGTCCACATCGCCCGGAGAGATCATTCTGGCCTCGACCATCGAGGAACGGATCCACTCCACCAGACCCGACCAGTACTGGGTGCCCACGAGAACCAACGGGAACGAACGAATTTCCCCGTCTGCACCAGCGTCGCGGACTCGAAGAGCTCATCCATCGTGCCGAAGCCGCCGGGCATCACGATGAAACCCTGGGAGTACTTCACGAACATCGTCTTACGGGCGAAGAAGTAACGGAAGTTAACACCCAGGTTCACCCACTGATTCATCCCCTGCTCGTGGGGAAGCTCAATACCCAGCCCCACGGACGTGCCGCCGGCCTCCCAGGCGCCCCGGTTCGCGGCCTCCATCATGCCGGGACCACCGCCGGTGACGACCGCGTAGCCACGCTCGACGAGCAGGTGGCCGATCCGCTGAGCGCACTCGTAGAGGGGCTCTTCGGGACGCGTCCGTGCGGACCCGAAGACGGAGATGGCGGGACCGACCTCGGCCAGCGCCTCGAAGCCCTCCACGAACTCGGACTGGATGCGCAGGACGCGCCACGGGTCCTCGTGCTTCCAGTCGGCGCTCTGCTCGGACTGAAGCAGGGACGCGTCTGCCGTCAGGCGCGGAATCTGGTCCCCGCGTAGGACGACGGATCCGCGGCGATAGGTGTGCGTCGGCTTGGTCATTCATGCCTCCTCGTGTGTGTCGGCGCCATCGCCGATCGATGCGAGCACGAACGCGCGCAGCGTGTCGTGCACTCTGACAATATCCGATACGGGCGCGTGTTCGTCGCGCGTGTGCGCCAGCAGCGGATCACCGGGGCCAAAGTTCATGGCGGGTACACCGACCTCACTGAAGCGCGCGACATCGGTCCACCCAACCTTCGCGCTGAGCTGGAGCTCGCTGCCCTGCGCGCGGGCGACGGAGCGCGCGACGGACAGGAACCGCTGGGCCAGGGGTGAGTCCGCGCCCGGCCTGGCCCCCTCGCACAGGTCGTCGACCTCGATCGTGGCGCCCGTCCCCTCGAAGAGCCCACGCACCCACTCCAGGGCATCCTCGGCACGCGTGGAGGGGGCGAAACGGTAGTTGACGGTCATCGACGCGGCCTCTGGAATCACATTGTTGGCGATGCCGCCCTCGACGCGCACGACGGACAGGGACTCTCGGAATTCGAGACCGTCGACCGTGACGACGGGGTTTCCGTACTCGGCGATGCGCTCAATGACGGGAGCCATCGCGTGAATCGCGTTGACCCCCATCCACGCGCGCGCCGAGTGAGCCGCACGCCCCGGGAAGTGCGCGATGACGCGCAGCGTGCCATTGCAGCCGCCTTCCACGTGAGCGGCGGTGGGCTCACCCAGCAGCGCCAGGTCGCCCGCCAGCCACTCGGGATGGTTGCGCTGGACGCGCCCGAGGCCGTTGAGATGTGAGGCGACCTCCTCGTGGTCGTAGAAGATCCACGTGACGTCGGCATTCAGCGTGGCGTCGGTGCCCTCGCGGATGGCCGCCCCAACCTCGCAGGCGAGTGCGAGCGCCGCCGCGCAACCGCCGAGCATGTCGACCGACCCGCGCCCCCACAGGACCGTGACCCCATCGCGCTCCTCGAGGCGGCCAGGGACGTTGTCCGCGATCGGAACGGTGTCGAGGTGGCCGGCGAGGACCACGCGCTGGGTGAGGCCGAGCCGGGTCCGCGCGCACACGGCATCCCCGTCGCGCAGGATCTCCAGGGCAGGGACCGACCCGAATCCGGCGCCTCGCAGGGCTTCTTCGACGGCGTTCGCCAGGGGGCCCTCATCTCCCGACACCGAGGGAATGTCGACCATCTGGCGCGTGAGCTCGACCGGGTCCGTCAGGTTCGTCAGCTGCATGATTCCTCCTTCATGGATGCCTCCAGGATACCGGCGTGCTCCCCCACCTGCGTCTTCCCGCCGTCGCATCAGGGCACGCCCACGCCTCGTTCCTGATACCGGTTTTGCGCGAGGCACCCACAGTGTTACCCTCAGCACATGACACGCTGTGCTAGCCCGTCGCTGTTTGCGGGTATCGCTTCTTTCCTGTCCGCGCGTACCGGCAGCCGTTTCCGCCTCATCATTGGCTTCGAGGCCCCCGAGAATCAGGACAGCGCGCGCGACGGCGCGGCGATCATCGAAGCAGCCGGCGGACACGCTCTCCTCATGCCGCGCGCACTCCCCGCTCCCCTCACGGCGTTTTCGGTGCGCATGGTCATGGCGGACGGCGCCGTGTACGTGTGCGCGTCGGGCGAGGCGCTCATCTACCTGGGTGGGCGCGCGATCGACCGCTCGCGCGAGGGCGCGCTGGCCCCCGACGCCGAGCTCGCTCTCATCGACGAGGCCGTGGCCGCCTTCGGGGATGAGCCGTCCCTCCCGCGTGCCGAGGACGGCTGGGAGTCCGTGGGAGACGGAATGATCGGCGCTTACGTCGACCGCTGCGCATCGCGTATCGCATCTGTGGAGGCGTCCGGCACGCGTCCGGCATCCGTGTCGGTCTCCGAGGCCTCGGGCCTGCTGGTGACTCTCCTGGAGCGCCTGGGCGTTCCAGTCGTCGAGGAGGGCGCCACCCTGTCTCTGTCCATCTCCGCAGATGGGCGCACCCTCACGACGTCCCTCCCTGAACAGGATGTCCGCACAGCGCTGGCCGATGCTCTCACTGCCTCGCCCGCCGTCCCACACGGCCCGGGTCTGTACTGCGTGGACCCGGCCTTCGTCCTCGACGCGGACGGTTTGAGCGCGGGGGCGGCACTGGCCGCGCTGGGGACGAGGTAGTTCTCTTCGAACAGCGCTACGCGAAGACGCAGATGAGCATGGCTGATCGTAGCCTGCTCATATGAGTGAGAACACCCCTGCGACCGAGAGCGCGCGGCGCTTCGACCTGCTCCCCGCATCTGCCATTCCCCTACAATCATCCGGTAGACACAGTGGCGGAAGGTGGAACATGGCTCTGACATCGATTGAGATCTGTGCCGGTGCAGGTGGTCAGGCCCTCGGCCTCGAACAGGCAGGTTTCGAGCACCTCGCTGTCGTCGAAATCGATCATCACGCCTGTCAGACCCTTCGCGAAAACCGGCCCGACTGGAATGTCATCGAGGGGGACGTCGTCCCCTGGATCAAGGAACACGCACACGAATACCGCGGTGTTGATCTGGTTGCGGGAGGCGTCCCTTGCCCGCCCTTTTCTTATGCCGGAAAGCAACTCGGGGCTGACGATGAACGCGATCTTTTCCCCGCGATGATTGAGCTCGTCAGCGTGGTTCGACCGCGCGCGATCATGATCGAAAACGTGCGCGGCCTCCTCGATCCGAAGTTTGCGGCCTACCGCACCAGCGTCGAGGAACACTTGGCGCAGATCGGCTACTCCCTTCAGTGGAAGCTTCTGCAGGCCTCCGATTTCGGCGTTCCCCAGCTTCGCCCTCGTGTCATCGCGGTTGGTTTCCGCAATGATATTGCCGTTTCTTTTGAATACCCGTCACCTTCACCGCACCGCGCCCCCACGGTGGGAGAGACCCTCGTCGATCTCATGGCTGAGCGCGGGTGGAAGGGTGCACAGGCCTGGGCTGCTCGGGCGAACCGTATTGCGCCCACGCTCGTCGGCGGCTCCAAGAAGCACGGAGGCCCGGATCTGGGACCGACCCGCGCCCGCCGCGCATGGGCTGACCTTGGTGTGAATGGATCGACCATTGCGCCACAGGCTCCCGACCCTGACTTTTCTGGCGATCCTCGCCTGACTGTCCGCATGGCTGCTCGCATCCAGGGTTTCCCTGATGATTGGGCGATCACCGGAGCGAAGACGCATGCGTATCGTCAGGTTGGCAATGCTTTCCCGCCTCCGGTCGCCCGGGCTGTCGGCCTGCAGATCGCGTCGGTGTTGGCGCGCGCAGATAAGAGCGGCGAGGCCGTCGCATGACTCTGAATCTCTCGCATGCGCGGGCGTTATTCCACCGCGAGCTCATCGAGACGAACACCCTGTCCATCGATGCCGCCGGTGTCGCGAGCAATGCTGACAAGTCGCAGCAATTGTCGTGTGAACTTGCGCTGTCTATTGCTCGGTCATTAGGCGCATCACGAGGCATTGGGAAGTTGAAGGCACAGAGTTCGGGTCGTCTCTTCGAATGCGCGGTGACCTCATTCCTCACACGCACATTCCCTCTCCTCACCCCTCTACGCCCCGGTGACTGGGACGTTCAAAACGTTGGCAGTACGCGCAGGGGCCACTTTCTCTCCCAGTTTGAGCCTTATCGCCACCTGGACGAATTAGCCGAGGCCATCACAGCGAAGCCCGCTCTCGCAGCCGTCCTCGGCAATTCCTACGACATTTCTCCGGACGTCCTCGTCGTGCGTCAGCCAATCAGTGCGCAGGAGCTGGGTGATTCTGGAATCGTCGTTGACGGGGTTGCGTCATATTCCCCGTTGCTGGCCCGTAACCAGTCCTCTCCGATCATTCACGCGGTTGTGTCGTGCAAGTGGACACTGCGTTCGGACCGGGCTCAGAATGCCCGTTCGGAAGCCCTGAATCTGATCAGAAACAGGAAGGGGCGTACGCCGCATATCGTGGTTGTGACCGGCGAGCCGACACCCTCGAGGCTTTCTTCACTCGCGCTGGGAACCGGCGACATCGACACCGTCTACCACTTTGCCCTCCCTGAACTCATCGAAGCAACACAGGCTTCGGGAAACGACGAGGCGATGCGCACTCTCGACACGCTGATCAACGGGCAGCGCCTGCGCGATATCGCAGATCTTCCGCTCGACCTGGCTATCTAGATCCCTTCTGACGGACGTATTAAGTGTGCCCCGGGGACGCGTCCCCGGGGCACAACAATCTCTTCGACCAACTCACACGTCGAAAGGCGTGGAGATGACCATGCCGCCCGTCTCGATCTGTCCGGCCATGTCGGACAGGCCCAGCTTCAGATCGGAGGAGAGCATCGGTGTGTAGGCGCCGAAGCCGGTGAGGAGGACGCCGCCGGAGGCCAATGACACCGGGACGACAGCCGCCTTCTCACCTGCGCTGGCCTGGGCAATGAGAGTGTCCATCGCGGTCTTGTAATCGACAACGACGCCCGTCAGCACGGGGGCGCCGATGGCGGAGCGGACCTCGTCGGAGATCTGGATGTAGCTGAACGCGTCCGCGAAGGACTGCGTGTCCGCCTGCTGCGTCACCGGCGCGCCGGACTGACCGGACATCGGCGCGGTCTCGGCCGACTGGGCCTCGTCGCGGGTCAGGCCCTTGAGATCGGCCTTCGTCAGGCTGACCACACGAGGCGAACCATCGGGTTCGCTGCCTCGGTGACAGCTCGCGCGGCACCCTCGTTCGCATCGCCGGCGAAGGGCACGATGATGTCTGCCCCCCGGGCGATGAAGTCGGCGGCCGCGCCGCGCACCTCGTCGGCGCTGCCCGCGTAGGTGCCGTCGCTCGTCGCCGGGTTCCAGCCGAGGACACTGATCGACGTTCCGTTGGCGAGGTTGTATGCGTCCACGCCCTGGGAGAATGCGGACATCTGCGAGCTCGTTACGTTGTCGCGCGCGCCACCGATGACTGCAAGCGTGCCCGTGGTCGTCATGCCCGCGGAGGCGTAGCCGGCCAGGTAGGCGGCCTGCGAGGCGTCCACGTCGACGATGGACCCGTTCTTCAGGGAGGTTGCGGCTCCCTTGCTATCGACGAAGGAAGCGCCCACGAGGGCGAAGCGCACCTTCGGATTCGCGCGTGCAGCCTCGGAGATCGACGATGCCATCGTCGAATCCGCGCCCACGATCAACGTGCAGCCGGAGGTCACCAGCGAGGCGGGTGCCTCCGCACCACTAGCAGCCCTCGAAAGCGACCGATGCGTCGTTCGCGGCACCGGCGAGGGCCGTCGCGACGGGGTCCGTGGCGGCGTCGCCGTGGGCTCCGGAGATGGCGGCGCAGACCTTCGCGGAGGCCGCGGGGGTGGCGGTGGGCGCGGTCGAGCAAGCTCCGAGGGCCAAGGAGGCCGCGGTCGCGGTGGTTGCGAGTGCGGCGATGGTCCGCTTGTTCACGTGTGATGCCTTTCGTCGGGGCTTCTTGCTGCCCAACACGCTACCAGCCCGACGCCCACGCACGACGGGCGGGGCGGCGCACCTCACCCGAGAGCGAACGCGGCGCGACGAGGCCACCCCCTCACGGGAGCTGAGCCGGGGTATGCGTGAGTCAGCGCAGAAACGACGCGTCAGAGCAGGTCGGAGCGTCCCTGTTCGGCGAGCTGGTCGACGACCACCTTCACCGACTGGGCATGGTCGCGGCGCGTGACGAGGATAGCGTCCGGGGTGAGCGCGACCGCCACGTCGGGCACACCGACGAGCGCCACGAGCGGCCCCTCGCTGTCCTGCGTGAGGGCACCGAAGACCGCCGCGCCGTCGGAGTCGACGCGCAGCGCCTCGCCCAGGTTGCCCGCCTCCGCGACGATGCCGGTCAGGGCCTCGAAATCACCCAGGTCCGTCCAGCCCAGCTGCGCGTCGGCGGGAACGACGGCCACTCCCCCGTCGGCGGCGACGGGTTCGGCGATGGCATGGTCGATCGCGATCTTCGTCAGATGTGGCCAGTTCTCCGCCAGCGTCTCCTCGAACGCGGGGGTGCCCCACGCGCGCGCAATCGTCTCCAGGCGTGCGTGCATGTCGGGCAGCAGGCGGGCCAGATGGGAGGCGAGCACACCCGCCGACACGATGAACATGCCCGCGTTCCACAGGTAGCCCGCGGCCACGTAGCGGGCAGCGGTATCTGCGTCCGGCTTCTCCACAAACTCGGCGACCCGGCGGGCGCCGCGCTCAGCGTCGGCTTCCCCGGCCTCGTCAGAGAGGGCCGGGCCGGGCGCGATGTATCCGTAGGCGGTCGAGGCCTCGGTGGGCGTCAGGCCGATGGTCACGACGTAGCCGTCACGGGCGGCACCGATCGCGGTCTCGACGGCGTCGCGCAGCAGCTCGGGGCGAGCGATCAGATGATCGGCCGCGAAGGAGCCGACGATCGCATCGTCCCCGAAGCGTTCGCGCACGACGTAGGCGGCCAGGCCGATCGCGGCCATAGAATCGCGGCCCGACGGCTCGATGAGGAGCGTGCGATTATCCGACGAGGCAAACTCGGGAAGCTGCGCGAGCACGCCGTCACGGTGCGCCTGGCCGGTCACGATACTCACCGACGAGGCCAGCTCCTCCAAGCGGTCCACCGTGCCCTGCAGGAGCGTGCGTCCCGTGCCCGCCAGATCGAGGAGGAACTTGGGACGACGGCGCCGCGACAGCGGCCACAGGCGGGTGCCGGCTCCGCCGGCGGGAATAATCACGTGGAGGTCACTCATGCCCCCAGTATCGCAGATACGACGAGGGGGCGAGGCACCAGCCTCACCCCCTCGCGGAAAGCGTCTGTTACGCGAGTGTCACTCGGCGTCGCCCTCGGCGGCGGCCTCAGCCTCGCCCTCAGCGGCTTCCTCGGGCTCCTCGGGGGCGGCTTCCTGAACGGCGACGATAACCGTCTCGGCATCGAGCTCGACCTCAACGCCGGCGGGCAGCTTCAGGTCGGAGACGTGGACGGCGGAGCCGGCCTCGAGACCCTCGATGGAAACCTCGAGGTTCTCGGGGATGGAGGTGGCGGGGGCCTTCACCAGAATGGTGAACTCCTCGAGCGAGTGGACGGTGCCGGGGGTGGGCTCGCCAACGACGACAACGGGGACCTCAACGTCGACCTTCTCGCCGGCCTTGACGGCCAGGAAGTCGGCGTGCAGGATGTCGCGGCGCACGGGGTGAACCTGAACGTCCTTGACGAGGGCCAGCTGGGTCTTGCCGTCGATCTTCAGCTCAACGAGGGCGTTCTTGGAGCCGCGGACGATGAGGAAGAGGTCGTGGCCGGGAACGTCCAGGTGACGAGGCTCGGCGCCGTGGCCGTAGAGGACCGTGGGGACCTTGCCAGCGCGGCGGGCGCGGCGGGCAGCACCCTTACCAAACTCGGAACGCTCTTCGGCAAGCAGGACGGGGTTGTCGCTCATGTGTCTTTCCTTCGTTTCTCAGGTCCGGCGTCGGTGTCGGCAGAGTGAAGGAAACGCGAGGCATTTCAATTCAGGCCCTGTCGATAACGGCGGATACGGATCCGCCCTCGCCGGAGCAACCCCAATAGGTTACCTCACGACGAGGGCGGATGTGAAGCGGGAGCCGCTCAGTTAAAGAGCGATGTGACCGAACCGTCTTCGAAGACCTCGCGGATCGCGCGAGCCAGGAGCGGCGCGATGGAGAGGACGGTGAGCTGATCGAAGCGCTTCTCAGCGGGGATCGGCAGGGTGTCGGTGACGACAACCTCGGCGGCGCCGGACTCGGACAGGCGACGGGCCGCCGGGTCAGAGAGGATACCGTGCGTGGCCACGACGATGACCTTCTTCGCGCCGGCGTCCATGAGGACCTTGATGGCCTCAGTGATCGTGCCGGCAGTGTCGATCATGTCGTCCACGAGGACGCATTCCTTGCCGGCAACGTCGCCAACGACGCGGTTCGCGACGGCGACGTTCGGGCGCGTGGTATCGCGGGTCTTGTGGACGAAAGCCAGGGGCGTGCCACCCAGCTTCTTCGACCACTTCTCGGCGACGCGGATGCGGCCCGCGTCCGGGGAGACGACAGCGGTGTTGGACAGGTCGACGCGGCCGCGCACGTAGTCCACGAGGACCGGCATGGCGAAGAGGTGGTCGACCGGGCCGTCGAAGAAGCCCTGCTCCTGCGACGCGTGCAGGTCGACGCTCATGATGCGGTCGGCGCCGGCAGCGCGGTACAGGTCAGCCATGAGGCGAGCAGAGATGGGCTCGCGGCCCTGGTGCTTCTTGTCCTGACGCGAGTAGGGGTAGAAGGGAGCGACGACGGTGATGCGCTTGGCGGAGGCACGCTTGGCAGCATCGATCATGATGAGCTGCTCCATCACCCACTTGTTGATGTCGCCCGCGATGGACTGCAGGACGAACACGTCGGCGCCACGAACGGACTCGTTGAAGCGCACGTAAATCTCGCCGGAGGCGAAGTCGTAGGCCGTCACCGGCGAGACCCCACATCCGATTTCCTCGCCCACGGCGTGAGCCAGGTCCATGTGAGCTCGTCCAGAAACGAGGACGAGGTTCTTCTCTCCGGTGGTCACCAGTCCGCTCATGCGGTTGTCTCTCCTTGTGTTGGATCAGGCGCGAGGCGCCGCGATCAATGTGCCGATGGTGCTATATGGCGCAACCATCGTATCGGCTGCAACGCAGCCCTGGCCGATCCACGCGGTGGGAACCACACTGCGGTCCCCGATTTCCGCATCAATCAGCGTGGCGCTAGGACCGATTTCACAGTCGGACCCAACGACGGTTGTCCCCCGCAGGCAGGTGCCGGGGTAGATGGTGGTGTCCGCGCCGACCGTTACGTCGACGTCGATCCAGGTAGAGGCCGGGTCGACGATCGTCACGCCGGCGCGCATGTGCGCCTCGCAGATGCGACGGTTCATCTCGGCACCAAGCTCGGCCAGCTGAACGCGGTCGTTGGCGCCCGCGCTCTGCCAGTGGTCGGTCAGCTCGAGGGCACCCGCGGTGCGTCCGGCGGGGGCGGCTGCCGCGAGGACGTCGGTCAGGTAAACCTCGCCCTGATCGTTATCGGTACCGAGCGAGGCCAGGGAGGCGCGCAGGAAATCAGCATCGAAAGCGTAGATGCCCGCGTTGATCTCGTTGATCGCGGCCTGCTCGGGCGTCGCGTCGCGCTGCTCGACGATCGCGGTGACCGTACCCGAGGCGTCGCGGATGATGCGGCCGTAGCCGGTGGGGTCCTCGACGCGCGAGGTGAGGACGGTGACGGCGTGGCCAGCGGCCTCGTGGGTGGCGACCAGCTCGGCCAGGGTCTCCGTGGAGAGGAGGGGGGACGTCGCCGTAGGTGACCACGATGGTGCCGGAGACGGGCTCGACAGCCTGATCGAGCGCCTCCAGGCCACACTGGACAGCGCGGCCGGTGCCGGGGATCTCGTCCTGATCGGCGATAATCGCGCTGGGCAGGACGCGCTCAATTTCGGCGGCGACGACGTCGCGCTGGTGACGCACGACGGCAACCAGGTACTGAGGGTCGAGGCCATGGGCAGCGCGCAGGGCGTGTCCGATCATGGACAGGCCAGACAGGGGGTGAACGACCTTCGGGAGAGCGGATTTCATGCGCGTTCCCTGACCTGCGGCCAGGACGATGACGGCGGCGGGGCGAGACATGTTCCTCCTCGGGGTCTGCGGTCCCATCGGGACCGGTCGCTCCGCCCCTAGGATTCGAACCTAGACTAAAGGCACCAAAAACCTCTGTGCTGCCGTTACACCAAGGCGGAATGCGTCCACTGTGATGATACCTGCACCCCGCGTGCGCTTTCAAACGCGGCCTGGCGCCCGCGGCGTGGTCTGCACGTGGCCCAGCCCAGGCCTCGTGTGATACTGGGGTCATGGCTGAGAAGAGGACACGAATGAGCGGCTTCGCACGCCGCGAGCAGCTGGTGACCGTGGGGCGCTCTCTGTTCGCCGAAAAGGGCTTCGGCGCGACCAGCGTCGAGGAGATCGCAGCCCGAGCGAAGGTCTCCAAGCCCGTCGTCTACGAGCACTTCGGAGGCAAGGAGGGCCTGTACGCGGTCATCGTCGACCGCGAGGTGCAGGCACTCATCTCCTCCCTGCAGACATCCCTGGAGTCCTCGCAGCGCCCACGCCTCATCCTGGAAAACGCGACCCTGGGCCTGCTCGACTACATCGAGCGCAACACGGACGGCTTCCGCGTCCTCGTGCGCGACGCCCCCTCGGACCGCACGGCGGGTTCTTTCTCCTCCGTCATGGGCGACGTTGCGACCAGCGTCGAGCACATCATCGCCGAGCAGTTCAAGCGCTCGGACTTCGATGCGACATGGTCTCCCCTGTACGCCCAGATGCTCGTCGGGCTTATCGCGCAGGTCGGCCAGTGGTGGCTCGACGACCGGCGTATGAAGAAGGACGAGGTCGCGGCTCACGTCGTCAACCTCATTTGGAACGGCCAGCGCGGCCTGCGTCCCCACCCCACGCTGCGGGTGCGCTCGGGCGAGGGACGCTGAGTTTTTCTTTCTTTCCATACGACGAGGCCGTGGCGGGTTTCCCCGGCCACGGCCTCGCCCGTGAGTGAAACTCAGCGTGCCTCGAAGGAGAGGCAGTCAGCGGTGCCCGCACCGACCGAGATGGCGGCGGCGGTGCACTCAAGCGCGGAGTTGTGGACGCAGTCGGCCTTCTGGCAGGCGCCAACGAAGGTCTCAGACTTGCCGAGGCCGCCCTTGACGGTCAGCGGGATGAAGGTCGTGCAGGAGGTCGAGTAACCGACGGTGATAGCGGCGGCTCCGCAGTTCTTCTCCTTGTTGTAGGAGCAGGAGGTGACGGAGCAGTCGAGGATGCGGGGCATATCTGCCATGAGAGTGTCCTTTTCAACGTGGCCCCGTGGGGCCTGAATGTAGCCGGTCGCGACCAGGTTGGCCGCGCTGTTGACACCAGTGATACGCCTTTTCGCAACACTTCCCAAACGTAGCGAGTTTTCGTTGCAATTCCAACGATACCTATGGTGTATTGGGGAGCTATTTTCGCATTCACACCGTCACTAATTACGCAAATAAATGCGGCATTTCTTTTGCGTAATTCGGGTAGGTGAGCCTGCGCTGTACCGGTATGGCACACCTACCCCGATGCGCCTCAGAGCAAGGAAACGCCCGCGCCACCACAAGGCAGCGCGGGCGAATTCGACACAGAGCCGCTGATCAGGAAACGATCACTTCGCAGACCAGAAACGGACCACGATCGTGGTGCCATCGTCGGCCGGCTGCGAGCGCTCCAGGTCCGCAACATAGTTGTAGGAACCGGAGAAATCAGTCGTCGAGACGGGCAGATACTCGGGCAGGTCACCGAGCGTCACGTTGTAGACCCGCTTGCCGCCCTCCACGGAGTACTCCATGTCGGGGGTGATGGTCAGGCCATCCGCCTTGGACACCCAGTAGCGGTTGATCGTGCCATCATTGCCGCGCTCGTCGCGCTGGTACCAGTAGAGGCTGTAGTTCTCAGACTCGGGGACGGTACGCACAACCTGGTCGCCCACGAGCACGTAGTTAACAACCTTCGCCTGCGCAGTGTCCATGGCCTCGTCGTCACGCTTGTTATCGCGCAGCGTGATGCCACGAGCGGACAGGGCATCCTGACCCAGACCGAAGTCCGCGCGAATCTCCTCGGCGTAGGGGCGCACGATGAGGTTGTCCGAAACCGTGACGTTACGGATTTCGCCCTTCGCTTCCTGGAAATCAATCGCGCCGCGAGTCTTTCCATAGAAGTCATCCGTCGTACCGGAGCGCACCAGCTTGTTGTGGGCGATCGTAATGCCCTGATCCGTGTTGAGGTCGAAGTTATGACCGTCGAACACAGTGTTCAGGCGAATGCCCGCGCCGGAGAAGTTGTTGACAATAAGGTTGTCCTTGATGACGTGGGACTTACCACCAAAGATGCCAATACCCGAGGCTCGCCAGCCCAGTTCAACCGTGTTGCCAATGAATGAGTTACCCTCAGCGATACGCGCTTCACTGTGCGAATACGTGTCAATGCTCGCCCAGGAAGCCAGGCCATCGTCACCATTGCCACGCACGGAGGAGTTACGAACCGTGGAGTCCTTGGTACCCTGCGCGAAGTTCACGCCATCGGCCAGGTTATTACGGATGCGAGCGTTCTCGATGACCATGCCGTTGGTGTAGAGCATCTGGCTGGCGTCCACGTAGTCGCCCATCCAGAAGCCACACTCGAAGTGCTCGACCCACACGTTGGCAACTCGGGTATCGTCACCGGCTTCACCGGAGAATCCCTTGTACTGAGCCTCCTGGTTGTAACGAGACTTCAGGTTCGAGGACATGGCGAAGTCGGTCAGCGTCTCATTGCTCGCGCCATGATTGAAGACGATGCCACCACCCTTCGCCTGATCAGAGGTGAAGAAGATGTTGGTGTACCACAGGCCCGCGCCCTGGAAGGTCAGACCGGGGTGGCTAATGCCAATCTTGCCAGAGAGTTCCCAGGTTCCTGCGGGAATGTAGACCGTCTTGGACGCGGTGTTCGCAGCCGCGTCCATGGCGGCGGCGAGAGCCGCGTCGTCAGCAACGCCATCGCCGGGTCGCGCATTGTTGTAGTCGGCGATGCTCACGGCGCCTTCGGGGCGCTCGATGGCCGGTGCGGCCTGCTCGAGCTCAATGAAGTCGATGCCGTAGGAGTTCTGATCGTCGCCAACCTTGACGATCTGAATATGATCACCCTTCTGGACCTGACGGCCGAGCAGAGTGTGAACCTCGTCGAAACGGAAGCGCGCCCTCAGGCCTGCTCCCGACTCGTCGTACACGCTGCTGCCGCCAACGTACTGCCAGGCGCTCTCGGAGGAGAGGTCGAGGGTAGCGACCGTCTCATTGTTGACGCGCACATCAACGCGACCGGAGGTGTGATCCGGCAGCGTGAAACGCAGATCGAGGGCATTGGCAGCAGCCGTCGCCATGAAGTCCACAGAGGAGTTCTTGTTGTTCAGGGCCACGTAGGACTGGCCCGAGGCCTCGATAGCCGTCGATTCGAGGTCGTCGGAGCGCTCGAGCGTCGTCCCGTCGGAGCGGCTCGCCCCCTCGGCCTCGTATCGCGTGTAGGGGACGCTCGCGCCGTACTGGTCGTCGGCGGCAACCGCACTGGGGACGAGTGCCGGCACCAGCGCAACAACGCCGAGCAGAGCCGCCCCTGCGATGAAGGGTCCTCGTTTCATATGTCTCTCAAGCCTCTTTTCATGCCCTGAAGCGCGCTCACGGCGTCACTTCGCTCCTATGCTCCGCCCTATCGACGGAACCCGGGCACATAGTAGCCGATTTTTACCACTGTCAAAGAGTTGCTGAGAAATTTTCGCGGTGAAGAACTGCGGAATACTGCGGATTAGACCGACAGTCAATATTTGCACTGTAATTATAAATATGAGATTCCGATAGCGTGGCAGGGATTGAAGATGAGCTGCCGAGGCCTCGGCTGCATCCCCCTCCTCAGCCGTAACGATGCCTGCACCCGGCAGAATCTATTCCGCTGCCTCAGCCGCCTCGAGCCAGGCCTCCTCCAGCTCATCTATCTCGGACAGGACGTCCTGGTGGGCCGCCGAGACCTTCGTCAGCTCGGACACCGCCGCAGGATCCGTCGCCACCTGGATCGACAGCTTCTCCAGCTTCGCCTCGAGGTTCGAGGCCTCCGCACGCAGGCGCTCCAGCTTGCGTTCGATGCGGGCCACTTCCTTCTTGGCCGCGCGCCGCGCCGCAGCGTCACTCACGCCGCCGCGAGCACTCCCCTGCCCAGCGCCCGCCTCGCCTGAGGAGGCGTCCGCGGAGGGAACGGCAGAGCGGGAGGCGGAGCCGGCCTCGTCGGCGCGAGAAGACGGCCCGAAAGCCCCGAAGTCGCCGGACGCGCGCATCTGCAGGTACTGCTCGACGCCGCCGGGCAGTGCGCGGATCTGGCCGTCGCCGAGGAGGGCGACCTGGTGGTCGGTGACCCGCTCGAGGAGGTAGCGGTCGTGGGAGACGACGACGAGCGTGCCCGGGAAGGTGTCGAGCAGGTCTTCCATGGACGCCAGGGTGTCGGTGTCGAGGTCGTTCGTGGGCTCGTCGAGGAGCAGCACGTTCGGCTGGCTCATGAGCAGGCGCATGAGCTGGAGGCGTCGGCGCTCGCCGCCCGAGATTTCGCTGATGCGCGTGTAAGCGCGGGCGCGCGTGAATCCCATGCGCTCGGTCATCTGGGAGGCGCTGACCTCCTTGCCATCCACGACGACGGTCTGAGCGACGTCGGCGACGGCCTCGACGACGCGCATGTCGGCCAGGGCGTCGAGCTCGTGCGTGTCCTGGGAGAGGGTCGCAACCTGGACGGTCTTGCCGCGCTTGACGCGCCCCGAGGTGGGCTCGAGGTCGCCGCGCAGCAGGTTGAGGATCGTCGTCTTGCCGGCGCCGTTGACGCCGACGATGCCGACGCGCTCGGCGGGGGCCAGGCGCCAGGTGACGCCCTTGAGGATGTCCAGGCGCGAGCCGTCGGGGCGCGTGAAGGACACGGAGACGTCCTCGAGGTCGATGACGTCCTTGCCCAGGCGCGCGGTCGCCATCTTCACCAGCTCGACGGTGTCGCGCGGGGGCGGCACGTCGGCGATGAGGGCCTCGGCGGCGGCGATGTGGAACTTCGGCTTGGAGGTGCGGGCGGGCGCCCCGCGGCGCAGCCACGCGAGCTCCTTGGTGAGCAAGTTGGCGCGCTTGGCGGCTGCCACGTCCGCCTGGCGCACGCGTTCGGCGCGGGCCAGCGTGTAGGCGGCGTAGGAGCCGTCATAGATTTCGACGTGTCCGGCAATCTGCGGACGGTCACCACCCGGGTCGACGCCGGGGACAACCTCCCAGATGTGCTCGCACACGGCATCGAGGAACCAACGGTCGTGGGTGACGGCCAGGAGCGCGCCGGACGCTCCAGAGCGGGCGAAACGGGCGTTCAGGTGCGCGGCCAGCCAGGCCACGCCCTCGACGTCGAGGTGGTTGGTGGGCTCATCCAGGCACACGATGTCGGCGGGGGCCGCGAGGACGCGGGCGAGCGCGACGCGGCGGCGCTGCCCGCCCGACAGGGTGCCGACGAGCGCGGCGGGGTTGATGTCGGCGAGGAGGCCGGCGTGGATGTCGCGCACGGCCGGGTCGGAGGCCCACTCGTACTCCTCCATACCGGGGTGAACGGCCTCGATGACGGTGTCCTCGGGGTTGAGGGTGTCCGCCTGGGTAAGGACGGCGACGCGCACGCCGTCGCGGCGGGTCACCACTCCCCCGTCGGGCTCCTGCGTGCCCGCGACGATGCGCAGGAGTGTTGACTTTCCGGCGCCGTTGGGGCCGAGGATGCCGACGCGACTACCGTCGTCGAGGCCGACCGTGACCCCTTCGAGGAGCTTGCGGGATCCCGCGAGGGCGCCGACGTTCTGAGTTCCGAGCAGGTGCGCCATCAGATGGCCTCCGTCGATTCGATGCGGGCACCGCAGGCGGGCCCGTGGGTGGGGATGGCGCGCGCGACTGTGGGCGCGTCGCTCAGGGTAGCCGCGAGGACTTGGGCATGCTCGGCGTCGCGAGCCAGGGCCGCGACGGTCGGGCCGGATCCGGACAGCGTGACGGCCAGGCCCCCGCGTCCTTGGCGGACGCAATCGTGTCGGCCAGTTCTGGGCGCAGGCGCAGCGCGGGCGCCTGTAGGTCATTGACAAGGCAGTGGCTCAGTTCCTCGGGTCCCCCACACAGGGCGGCAACCTCCTCGGGCGCGGGTTCGGCGAGGGAAGGCGCAGCCGCCGCGTCGACCCGGTCGAACTCGCGGAACACCTCGGGGGTGGACAGGCCCTCACGGGCGAGGAGCATCACCCAGTGGTGCCCAGCCCCGGCCTCGTCCCCTTCGCGCAGGACGCTCATGTGGTCACCGCGCCCAGTTCCCAGCGCGATGCCGCCCGCCAGGCACGCGGGCACGTCGGCACCCAGCGAGCGGCCGATGGCCTGCAGCTGCTCGTCGCCCAGGCCCAGCTCCCACAGTTCATTGCAGGCCACCAGCGTGGCAGCCGCGTCGGCGGACCCGCCGGCCATGCCGCCGGCGACGGGGACGCGCTTGTCGACGCGGATGCTCAGGCCCGCGGCGGTGGACGCCCAGGGGCCAGCGGCGGCGAGGCGCTGGAGGACACGCGCGGCACGCACCGCCAGGTGGGTCTGCGGGTCGAGGTCAGCCATCGCGCGGGTCGTGGCCTCGTCGATGCTGCCGTCGGGCAGGTACGCGATCGTCTCGACGCGCACGCCCGGCGTCTTGGAGGTGCGCACAGTAACGGTCTCGCGTAGGTTCAGGGCCTCGAAGACCGTGACCAGGGGGTGGTAGCCGTCGGGCGTCGGTGCGCCGACGCGCAGGGTCAGGTTGACTTTTCCAGGCGCACTGGCGCGCACTTCACGCATGACGTTCCTTCTTCCTGCCGTTTGTCTTCCCAGCCGCCGTCAGCGGGCCGCGGTCGACGCCTCGAGGGTGCCGTTGGCGCGAGCCTCGATAACGGCGCGTCCCAGCTCGACGAACTCCTCGATCGAGAGAGTCTCGCCACGACGCGTCGGATCGATACCCGCGGCGGACAGGAGAGCTTCGGAGGCCTCGGGGCCGCCCGCCCAGTTCTTCAGGGCCGCACGCAGGGTCTTGCGGCGCTGCCCGAAGGCCACGTCGGTGACCTCGAAGGTGGCGCGGCGCAGCTCGTCGTCCCCGCGCGGGGTCTCCAGGCGGGTCAGGCGCACGAGGGCACTATCCACGCCGGGTACCGGCCAAAACACCGAGCGACCAATCGTCCCCGCGCGCTCGACCGAGCCATACCAGGAGGCCTTCACGGAAGGCACGCCGTAGGTGCGCGATCCGGGGCCGGCGGCCAGGCGGTCCGCGACCTCGGCCTGAACCATGACGACGACGACCTGGATGGAGGGGAAGGCCTCGAGCATGTTGAGCAGAACCGGCACAGCCACGTTGTACGGCAGGTTCGCGACAAGCTTCGTGGGGGCGGGCCAGTCCACGCCGAAGTCATCGACGCCGCTGATCTCCGTGGCATCCATGGTGACGACGTGGAAGCGGTCGGCGGCCTCGCCCATGCGGGCGCGCACAGTCTCGGGCAGGGCGGTAGCCAGGGGCGGGTCGATCTCGACGGCACGCACGCGCGCGCCCACTTCCAGGAGCGCGAGCGTCAGGGAGCCGAGGCCAGGGCCGACCTCAACGACCTCGTCACCTTCTTCGACGCCGCCGGCGGCGACGATCTTGCGTACCGTGCCAGCGTCGTGCACGAAGTTCTGGCCCAGCACCTTCGTGGGGCGGATACCGAGCGCCTCGGAGATGGCCTTCACTTCAAGGGGGCCGAGGAGGCCCGTCTCAGAGGGGACGGCGCCCTCGGGCAGGGTCGGGTCGAGGCGGCGCGAATCGCGCTGGTTGCGGGGAGTGGAGGATCGGCTCACGGTGGCAAGTCTAGTGCACGGGGCCGACGAGGCCGGGGCAAGGTGCCTGTGAGGCTCGGAGCGTCACGGGGCTTGCCACAAACTCACCTTCCCCGACAATGTTGCATGCAATTTAATCTGGTCAGATTTTAGGTATGGCCCAAAACCGCATGATTCCAACGACCGTAGTTCAGATCATGAAATACTCGACGGGGAATTGCATGCGAAATTGCGACAGGACGGCACTGGAATACGTCATGAAGCCGCGCGACGGGTGATAGCGATCGCCCTACGCGGATAGGTTCCAGGCATCCGGATAGGTTTTAGGCATCCGGATAGGTTCCAGGCATCCGGATAGGTTCCAGGCATCCGGATGCTCATTACCTATCCATATCTTCACAACCTATCCGCGTGCTAGCGGCGAGCCAGATTCTCACCTTCCCCAACAATCTCGCACGTAATTTAACCTGTTCAGTTTCTAGTCACGGCTCCAAACCGCATGATGTCAACGACCGAAGTTCAGATCATGAAAAACACAGCAGAGAATTACGTGCGAAATTGTGGCGGGAGCACGCATGAGAGCACATGAAAAAGGGCCGGGCCCGACAACTGTCGTTGTCGGGCCCGGCCCCACGCAGCTCTCAGGCTTAGTACCAACCCACCGCGTTCGAGTGCGCCCACGCGGAGCACGGCGTGCCGTAGCGGCCCTTGATGTAGCCGATACCCCAGTTGATCTGGGTGATCGGGTTGGTGCGCCAGTCGGCACCGGCCGAAGCCATCTTAGAACCGGGCAGGGCCTGCGGGATACCGTAGGCACCCGACGAGGCATTCTCGGCGTAGGGGTTCCACTGCGACTCACGGTTCCACAGGAGGACCAGGCACTGGTATTCGCTGTCGCCCCAGCCCTGGGCTGCGACGAGAGGCTTGGCCAGCGAACGCGGATCTTCGCCCGAGTAGGTCGTCGGAACAGCACCCGCCGCGGCGGCAGCAGCCGCAGCAGCGGCGGCAGTAGCGGAATCCGCGTTCTTCGTGTCGGCAGCGATCGCGGCGATCTCTTCCTTCGTGGAAATCGTGCCGAGCTTCGCACGATAGCGCACGGAGGTGGTGCCGTCCGCCTCGGTCTTCTCCTCAAGGGTGGCCTTGGGATCAATGCCCGCAGCAACGAGCGCGGCCGGGGTCGCTTCCTTCGTTCCTTCGCTGCGCACCTGAGTGACGGGCTGCGAGGTGGAGTGCTCAGTGATCGGCACGGAGGTCAGGACCTCGTCACCGTTCTTTTCTGCCACACGGTCCACGTCGTCGCACCATTGACGCCGGCAGTGGTCACCTGGGACTCGCCCACGAACAGGTCGGCGCTGGTCGTCGTCGTCTCGCTGAAGGGAATTTCAACGGTTTCGGTGGCTTCGCCGCGGGTCACGCGACTCACGTTGATCGTGAGTTCGCCAGTGGGGCCGTTGGAGACGGTGACGCGGTCCAGGGGGTGCACGGAGACTCCGGCGGCCTCGAGGATGGCGCGCGCGTCCTGGCCGGGACGTGCGGCGACTTCGCGGGTCGAGCCGTCCACCGTGACCGAGACGTTGCGGGCGCGCGAGACGAGCGGGGTCAGCTCATCGCGGGACGAGGAGCGGTCCGCCGCGAGCGAGACAGCCGAGCCGAGCGGCGCAGCGTCGGCGAGGATACTGTCCGCGGAGGAGGCCGTGGTCCACAGGGTGCGTGTCTGCCCGTCGACGTTCACTGTGTAGGCCTTCGAGGTGCGCACGACGATCGTGTCGCCGTCGCGCACGGCCTCACCCGGGCCGGGCTGCACGAGGTCGTTGCTGCCAACGCTCACGCCGGCGGCCTTGAGCGCATCGCCGACAGTGTTGCCCCACGAGGTGACGGGACGGGACACGCCGTTCACCTCAAGCATGACGGAGGTGTGCGAGGAGGCGACGCCGACGCCGGCGATGCCGAAGACACCCGCCGAGGCCAGGGCCGCGACTCCGAGAACGGCGCGCGGAGAGGGGGTAAAGGAGCGCAGCCGGCCACCGAGGACGTGCAGGGCGCTGGCGGCGGACGCACTCAGGGAGGTGCTCAGATGATGGCTCACAATTCTCCAGTTACTCGCTATTGGTACTGCTGGTCAGCTTAGCGTGAGCGCCCGCTGGCACGCCAGAGTCCTGGCGCGCCAGCGGGCAATGTCACGTCAGACGAGGCCGAGCTTGTAGGCACAGCCCCACTGGCCCCAACCGGAGCGCTGCTGGAGCATGCGCGCACGCATGGTCTGCTCCTCGGCGGAAGCATCGGAGGGCAGGCCGGATCCGCCCACGGAACGCCACGTCGGCAGCGAGAACTGATACATGCCGTAGTAGCCGTTACCCGTGTTGATCGAGGGGTTACCGCCGGACTCGCACTGAGCGATAGCAGCCCAGATCGCCGCATCGTCGCCGGAGACGGCGGCGGGAGCAGAGGCGGACGAAGAGGAAGCGGAGGAACCTGAAGAATCAGACGAGGAGGACGACTTCGAGGCGGCATCCTCGGCCTTCTTGGCCTTCGTGCCCTTGGAGACGATGCGCTTGGTGGGCTCGGTGCGCGTCGTGGACAGGACGGCGGAGACGGTGACGTTGCCGTCGACGGTCTCCTGATAGGTCTCGGTTACCTCAGACCCGGCCACGCCCTCCTGGACGGTCTTCTCGGTGCCTTCTTCGGCCTCGGCGTCCTCGCGCTCTTCGGTCTCGTAGGGGATCTCGGTCGTGGTGGACACGTTGCCGCGCACGACGCGCGCGACGCGCAAGGTGGCCTCGCCGCCGTTGTGTTCCAGGGTCACACGGTCGATCGGACCGGCGCTGATACCGGCCTTCTCGAGGATCGCGGTCGTGCCTTCGTCGGAGGAAGCGACGACGTCGGTCGTGGCGCCGTCGGCGATGACGTGGATCGTCTCGCCGGCCTCGGCGACGGGCATCTCGGCGCGGGTGTAGGAGCGGTCGGCGGCCATCGACGAGGCGGAAGCAGGCAGGGCCGCAAGCACGCCGTGGATGGACGAGGCGGTGGACCATGCGGTGGTCTGGTTACCATCGACGGTCACGTTGTATTCGGTGGCGGTGCGCACGACGACGGTATCGCCGTTCGCAACGCTCTGATCGGAAGCAGGGGCGACGAGGTCATGGGCGCCGACGGAGACACCGGCCGTGCTCAGGGCGTCGCCTGCGGTCGTGAAGAAGCCAGACACGTCGTGGGTGACGCCGTCAACTTCGACGGTCACGTGACGATAGGAGGTGCCGATGGCGGTAGCAGCGGTGCCGGCCACCAGGAGGGCCGTCGCGGCGGCGACGGAAATAACGGTTGTGCGGGAGGGCTGAACGCTCACGTGTCTCCAGACGTTGAAGGTTCCGCTTCGAGGGTCGTATCGACGCATGTGCCGCAGGACGGGGCGCGTACGGACGAGTCGCTCGAATTGGACTGACACACCCACCGTAACCAATTTGTTACCGTTATGCGACCACTTTGACGCAATTCACCAGCATGTGGGCACCGTTCGACACGACGCGAAGGCCTCGTCAAACCCGCGTCATCACGGGCAAAAGGTCCCTCACCAGGTGCCGTAGACCGCCTCGGTGTTCGCCCTCAGCTGGTCGCACGCCACGGCTTCGCTGACGCCCCACTGGTCCGCAATGAAACGCACGGTGTGCGCCATGACGTAGGAGGCGTTGGGGCATCCGCGCCACGGGACGGGCGTCAGGTAGGGGGCATCGGTCTCGACCAGGACGAGCTCGCGCGGCAGAACCGCGAGCGCGGCGCGCAGGTCTGAGTTCGCGGGATATGTGATGGGGCCTGCGAAGGAGGCGTACCATCCGCGCTCGGCGAGCCGCTGCGCCATGGCCGCGTCCCCCGAGTAGCAGTGGAAGACGATGCGCTGGTCCGAGCTGGCGCACTCGCGGAGGATCTCCAGCGTGTCCTCGTGGGCATCGCGGTCGTGGATCTGGAGGGGCAGGTCGGCGCGCTGCGCCATCTCGATGTGTGCGCGGAAGGATTCCTTCTGTGCCTCGCGGCCGGGTTCGGCCGTGCGGAAGTAGTCCAGGCCGCTCTCCCCCCACCGCGACGACCATCGGGTCGCCGAGGCGCTTCTCGACCTCAACCAGCGCCTCGACGAGGGGCACGTGGTAGTCGCGCACCGTGGGGACCAGCCCGTCGGGCGAGGGGTCGGCGCAGCCCGCGTGCAGGGCTGCGTCGTTGGGGTGGATCGCGATCGCGACGCGCACGCCCTCGTGTGCGCGGGCCAGCTTGATCATCGGGTCGAAGTCGGGCAGCTCGCAGGCGCTCGAAATCATGCGGGTGACGCCCACCTCGCGGGCACGGTCCAGCTGTTCCTCGAGGCTGAGCGCCACGCCCTCGCGCCGGGGAATCTCGCCGACGTGGGTGGGCAGGTGCGTGTGGTTGTCCACCACGGGCGCCGCCAGGGGCGCGGGCGCGTCGGGCCAGGGACGAGGCTTACGCGGGCTCATGCGAGGATCGTGACCTTTCGGGGAAATGAGGCGAGGCGGGCGTCAGTGTGTGAGCACGACGCCGCGGGAGACCTCTTCGGCGGCCTCGTCGCCCAGGAGCTGGCGCACGAGTTCGACACCGAGTTCGAGGGCTGTTCCGGCGCCTCGGCTGGTCGTGATGAACTCGTCGGCGACGACGGGGTTCTCGTGAACGATCGCACCGCCCTCGGCGATGGCCTTAATGAACGCGGGGTTGGCGGTCGCATGGCGACCGTCGAGGACGCCCAGCTCAGACAGGATCGAGGGGGCCGCGCAGATCGCCGCGATGGGCTGGGACTCATCGGAGCGACGCAGCACCTCGGTCTGGATCGCGGGCGTGGCCTTCAGGTTCAGGGTGCCGGGCATACCGCCGGGCAGGAAGAGGACGGTGTAGGTGGACAGGTCCACGTCCTCGAGCATGAGGTCGGCGACGACGCGGATGCCGTGCGAGCTGGTCACGTGGCGCGCGTCGGTCACGGAGATCAGGTCCGAGCGCACACCGGCGCGGTACAGGACGTCGGCGACGGCCAGGGCCTCGACCTCTTCGAAGCCGTCGGCCAGCATGATGGCGACGGTCGCGTCGGTGGCAAGCTTCTCGGGAGTGGGCATAATTCCTCTTTCCTCACAGCGACGGCAACAAGCGTTACGTCCAGGTTAGCGCAGGCGAGCCCACCCCGAAAACGCGCCACGGCCTCGCCCCACAGTGGGACGAGGCCGCGTGTCTCACTCGGAGCGCAGCGCTTCGACCGGGTCCTGACGCGAGGCGCGCGAGGCCGGGATAATGCCGGCGATGACGGTCAGGCCGACGGAGACGCCAATCAGGACGAGCGCTGTCACGGGCGACAGCTGAGCGATGTTGTCCACGTTGAAGGAGGAGTGAGCGATAGCGTTGGCGATCGCGCACAGTCCATACGTCACGCCCACGCCCATCACGCCAGCCAACAGGCCTTCGATGACGGTCTCAGCGTTGAAGACGCGCGACACGTCGCCCTTCGAGGCACCAATCGAGCGCAGGATACCGATTTCCTTGCGGCGCTCGAGCACCGAAATGTAGGTGATGATCGCGATCATGATCGAGGAGACCACGAGAGAGATCGACACGAAGGCGATGAGCAGCCAGGAGATGATGTCGACGATCTTGGTCACCGAGCTCATGAGCGCACCCATGACGTCGGAGTAGGTGATGACCTTGTCGGTCGCGCCCGCCGCCTTGTTGTCGGCGTTGTAGGCGTCGAGGGCGGCCTTCACCTTGTCCTTGTCCGCGAAGGACTTGGGGTAGATCGAGATGTTCGACGGGGAGGCGATATCCGCCCAGCCCAGGTTCCTCAAGTTCGTCTCCAGGGTCGGCACGTTCGTGGAGAACATGGTCGCCATGAGGGCCGCGAGGGACTTCTCATCCAGGTTGGAGTGGAAAGCGTCGGCGAACGCCTGCGGGTCCATGGAGAAGGCGCTCGACATGTTGGTGGCGAACTGCTCCATGGTGGAGCCGATCTGGTCGCCGATCGTGGTCGACAGCTGCGTCATCATCGAGGTCATCGCGTTGGTCATCGCTTCCTGCATGACCTGGCCGATGACGGCGCTCACCCCCTGCGTGAGGGTGGTCCCCAGCTGGGCGGCGATCTGCGCGGAGATCGCGTTCATGACCTGGGTGGACACGTCGGTGCCGACCTGGGCCAGGGCGGGGTCATCCCCGAGCGCCTTCGTCAGGTTCGCCGCGAGTTTCTGGGAGTCGACGACCTGGTCTGAGGAGACGGCCGCTCGCAGCTGCTCCATCACCTCGGGTTGGGAGAAATAGGCCGAGGCCAGGGTCGCGAAGTCCGTCGAGCCTCCCGCCTCGATCTGCTCGCGGGCGTAGTCCTGGAACCCTTGGGCGATCTGGGATGCCTGCGCGCTCAGGTAGTCGGCGGCGCCATCTTTGACGGCACCGTCGGCCAGGGCCGAGCGAATAATCGTCGGGAAGTCCACGTTGGCCAGCTGCGGCAGGTCCTTGCTCAGCTCCCCGAAGTCGAGGCCGGACAGATTAAAGGTCATGCCCGACTGGGCACCGGACTGCGCGGCGAGGGCCGACAGGTCGATGGTGGACAGGTCCAGGCCCGACATGTCGAGGTTCGAAAAATCGAGGCCGGAGAGGTCCATGCCGGAAAGTCCAGGCCGGACAGGTCCATCTGCATTTTGTCGGGGTCGATCTGGAAGGCGGCGGAAAGCTTGGACTCGTCGATGGTGAACAGGGAGGACATGTCGAAGCCGCCGGACTGGCTCTTCTGGTTGTCCGCCAGCTCCTTGAAGGTCTTGCCGGTGAACACGTCGACGTCGGGCTTGGCTCGCTGCGCCTTCACGATCGGGCTGGCGGCCGCCTCCTCGATGATCTGGTAGGTCAAGGCGGGCGTGTAGGCGATGCCCTGACGCAGGGCGCCGCCCTTGTCGGAGTTGGGCTTGACGATGCCGGAGATCGTCAGCTGCTGGCCACCATCCACGAGCTTCTTCATGAAGTCCGCGTCGGAGGAGCGGTCGGTCCACACCTTGTAGGTGTCGTCCCACGTGTACTTGTCGAAGGCGTTGACGCGGCGGAAGGTGGTGCCCAGGATCGTGGAGTAGTCGTAGGTGGCGGTGCTCGCCCCCGACTGGGCGCCCGACTGCGCGCCGGACTGGCTCTTGCCCGTGAGAGCACCCTGATAGTACTGGCGCATCAGGTCATCGAATTCCTTGTGGTCCTTCAGGCCAAGCGTGTACTCGAAGAGGTTGGGGATGTTGCCGTCCTCGTCGAGGACGAGGACCACCTGGTTCGCGCCGGTCGGCCAGGAGCCGGCGACCACGTCGTACGCGGAGGTATACAGCGAGGTCGTGGCGGGCATCTGGTAGAAGGCGTTCGTCTGTACCATCGACCCGAAGGCACCCCCGCCGAAACCCGCCTCCATCTGCTTCATCGACTGGTCGGGGCTGACCTGCACGGTCTCCTTGGACGTGTCGGACTGGTAGATCTGCGGGACGATGTCGTAGTCGTATTCGATCGCGTTGACCATCGAGTTGATGTCGCCGCCGTTGTTGTCCAGGTAGGTCTTGAGCGAGGCCAGATCGTTCGTCTTCGCGTCGCGGATCGTGTCGGCGAAGGTGCGCAGCTTGGAGACGCCGACCTTGCCGTCGGGTGCGGGCTTGGAGTCCTGGGAGTCCGAGGCCGACACGGACAGCGCGGCGGTCATGTCGATGCCGGTCTTTGGATTGTCAGCGGATACGCGCCCAGCGTCTCTTCTTCGGTCTTTGCGATGTATGCGTTCGTGCCGTTGGCCAGCGCGAGGATCGCGGCGATGCCGATGATGCCGATGGACCCCGCGAAGGAGGTCATGAGGGTACGGCCCTTCTTCGTCATCAGATTATTGAAGGAGAGGGACAGGGCAGTCAGGAAGCCCATCGACGTGCGGCGCGCGGGCTTGGCCTCGCGGCGGTCTTCCGCGACGGGCACGAAAGGATCGGAGTCGGCGACGATGCAGCCGTCGGCCAGCTCGACGATGCGGGTCGCGTACTGGTGGGCCAGTTCGGGGTTGTGCGTGACCATGATGACGAGGCGGTCGCGGGCCACGTCGCGCAGCAGGTCCATGACCTGCACGCTCGTCTTGGAGTCGAGGGCGCCGGTGGGTTCGTCGGCCAGCAGGATCTCGGGGTCGTTGATGAGGGCGCGCGCGATGGCGACGCGCTGCATCTGTCCGCCCGACATCTGCGAGGGCTTCTTGTTGACGTGGTCCTTCAGGCCGACACGCTCAAGAGCATCGAGGGCGCGCTTGCGGCGCTCGGAGCGGGAAACACCCGAGAGGGTCAGGGCCAGCTCGACGTTCGCGAGAACGCTCTGGTGCGGGATCAGGTTGTAGGCTTGGAAAACGAAGCCAATGCGGTTGTTGCGGTAGGCGTCCCAGTCGCGCGCCTTGTAGTTCTTCGTCGAAATACCGTCGATGACGAGGTCGCCGCTCTGGGAAGCGGTCGAGGCCACCGATGACGTTGAGCATCGTCGTCTTGCCCGAGCCGGACTGGCCCAGCACGGCCACAAACTCGTTGTCGCGGAACGCCACGGAGACCTTGTTGAGCGCCACTGCACGAGGTTGGCGGTCTGGTAGGCCTTGACGATCTCCTTGAGCTCTAGCACGCTTCATCCTCACATCTGCTGTTGATTGTGCCTACAAGTCTAGGCGAGCGGGCGCTCGGCCCGACCGCCGCTGTTCCCCCACTGGGCCCTGATCGTCCCCTGACCCGACCCTGACGACAGTTCCGCACGCCACAGTCCCTTGGTCGAAACCCCGCCCCGGCCTCGTTCATCGGGCCCGCTCCCTGGAGGCAACAGACCGAGCGAGTAGACTGGTTCCATGACCGACCTCACCCAGATTCCCGTGCCCAACGAGGGTCCGATCGCCGACAAAGTTACGGAAATCTACGAGCGGTCCTTCCCGCCCGAGGAACAGGTCCCCCTTCCCGAGCTGGCGCAGAGCGCCATGCGCGACGAGGTCGATTTCCTTGCCTGGATCGATCCCTCCCTCCCGGCGGGCGAGGACGGGGCCGGCAACGTGGTCGCCCTGACGTTCTCCTTTGCTTTCCCGGACCTGTTCTACCTGGGTTTCCTCGCGGTGGACGGTCGCACGCGCAGCGCGGGCTACGGCTCGCGCATCCTCACGCATCTCCGCGAGCGCTACGGCGACGTGCCGCAGCTGCTCGAAATCGAGCCGGTCGTCCGCGAGGCCGGGAACTACCAGCAGCGCGTGCGACGCCTGGCGTTCTATGAGCGCAACGGCTTTACGGTGACGAACATGCTCACGCACGAGGCCGGCCAGACCTACCGGGTCCTGGCGCGCGACGGCGTCGTCACCCCGCAGCGCCTGGAGGAGGCACTCAACTCGGTGAGCGAGAACCCGGCCTACGCCTCGCGGGTGACGACGGACTGACGTCAGCGCACAATCAGTGGCCGACGCCGCCGCTGGAGACCAGGAGGATTTCCTCATTGTCGAGTCGCGCGAGTGCGCCTTCCAGTGCCGCCGAGGAGAAGATGCCCTCGTCGCGGGCCTGCAGGAGGGCGTGTCGCTGGGCGTGGATCGCCTCCAGCGCCAGTTCACGGATCTGGTCACGCGTGAAGGAACGCTCAACCTCTTCCTCGCTCATGTCGACGGTGCCGTGGCCATCGTCGTCGCTGTCGCCAGCGGCATCCTGGAGGATGTCCGTCAAGACGCGGTCCGCGGCGTGCGCACTCCGCGCTTGCTCACCCATGGCCTCGTCAGTGAGCGCATGTCCCAGCCGGGAGAGTGTGCGCGAGACACCCGCGGAGAGCAGGGTCTGGCCGTCGACCTCATGGATCGCCTGGGCGAGGGCGGTGTCCACCAGCGCGGAGCCCATCACCTTCAGGAGCTTGGCGCGTTCCTCCTCGGAGATATCGCCCGTGGCCATCTGGGGTTTGACGATGCGAATGAGTCCGGGGAGGGTCAGGCCCTGGATGACGAGGGCACCCGCCGCGATGAACAGGGCGATCGTGAGCAGCAGCGCGCGCATCGGCGCATGCGTCGAGATAGTTTGCGCGGCGGCCAGGGTGATCGCGCCTCGCATGCCCGCCCACACGATGACGCTGCCCTCACGCGGGCCCAGCCGCTCGTTCTCGAAGAAATTCAGGTCGGATCCGCGCATGGCGTTGCGGCGCACGCGCCGCTTGAGGCGGCGACGATAGTGGTTAAGCGCGTTCTCCCAGTGCTCGGGGCTCAGGTCGCGGGCCTCAAGCATCTCGGCGTCCACCTCGCTCGCCTGCGCATGCGCTTCTCGAAGCGTTCGATGCGCGCAGCCTCAGCGTCGTAGCGGCGCTGACGACGCTTGTACCGGTGGTCCAGCCAGGCGAGCATGAACGCGATGAAGATGGCTCGCATGACCATGATGAGCGCGCCGAGGATGACGGCGAGGAACGCGGCGAAGGCCAGGCCACCGGAGAACGCGGCGGTCTCCTCGACGATGCCGAAGGCCTGCAGGCCCATCGTCAGGAAGATCCCGCTCTCCAAGACGAGCGTCATGGTCTGCCAGTTCTGCTGGGAGAAACGCCTGTTCACCGCGGAGATAACGGCCGCGCGTCGGCTCGAGACGACCAGTCCGGCGACGACGGCCGCAACGAGGCCGGACCCTCCCAGGTGCTCGGCGGGGACCGATGCGATGAAGGGCATCGCGAAGGAGAAAACCGTGTCGGCCGAGGGATCCTTGATGAGGGCGCGCAGACGCACGCCGACCTCGCCGACGACCCAGCCAATACCCGCAGCGATACCGAGGGCGATGGCGACCTTACCGATGAGCGGGCCCGGGTGGAGGGCGTGTTCGTCAGCGGCCAGGCCGGCGCTCATCGCTGCGGAGAGCATGACCAGCGAGGTCGCGTCGTTAAAGAGCCCCTCGCCTTCGAGGACTGTGATGATGCGGTGGGAGACACCCGAGCGTTTCGCGATCGAGATGGCGACCGCGTCGGTCGGCGACAGGACCGCGCCCAGCGCGACACCCCAGGGCAGGGAGATCGCGGGGACCAGCCAGTTGATGACGAAGCCGACCGCGAAGGCGGACAGGAACACGAGGGGAATCGCGAGCATCGCGACGGCCTGCATCTCGCGCCGGAAGTCCATGGTCGGCATACGCACGGCCGCCGAGAACAGCAGGGGCGGCAGCACCATCTCGAGGATGATGTTCGGCTCAATCTCGATGGCCCCCACCTGCGGCAGGAACCCGATCACCAGGCCAACGACCAGCAGGATCAGGGGGGGATGCCACGCCCACCTTCGGGGCGATGAATTGGCAGGCCACGATGATGAGCATTCCGGCCACGGCAATAAGAAGGGGTTCCACAGGTCAATTGTATTGCGAGCAACCCCACCAGCGCCGTTGCCATCTCACTACAGCGGCTACGCGCGCCGCGAACTCGCGCGGCGTACCACGCCCCGCCCGCATGGCCTCGACACCATCCCCGAATGTCAAACAGACCCACACGATCAGAGCACGTTGTACAATCGACGCATCGTTTCAAGGAGGTTCTCATGACCGCTTACGACCACTCGTCGGGGTACACCTACGGCACCGATGCCGTCCCCACATCCCCGCTCACACTCGAGGATCTACGCCAGATCGAGGCCGCCGCACACGTCCAGCCCGGTGACGCAGAGCTGCTCTCACGAGCAGAACCCATCCTGGCGCCACACGCTATGGAAATGGTCGACACGTGGCGCGGAATTCTGGCTCAAAAGACGTATCTGGCAGCACATTCCGCGCACCCGGACGGGCAGCCAAACCCCGAGTACGCGCAGGCGTCAAAGCCGCGCTTCGCCCAGTGGATCATCGACATGTGCACGCGCGAGCGTGACCAGGCGTGGTTGGACTACCAGTACTGATCGGCGCACGGCACATGTCCGCAGCGAAGAACGCGGCGGATGGGGCGGACTCGACACCATTCGTGCCCCTGCGCTACGTGCTCGCCTTCATCGCGCCCACTGTGGAGGTCGGTCACCGTCTCCTCGCGGAGGGCTTCGAGGGTGACGAACTGAGCGCCGTCCGTGATGCCTGGACTCGCGCTGTGACTGTCGCCGTGACAGTGTGGGCGTATGCCTACCGAGAGCACCCCGAGCAGTTCTGATCCGGCACTCGCCACCTACGACTCCCCCATCGGCAGCCTCACGCTGGCCGCGCGGGGCGGTGCGCTCATCGGCTTGTGGGGGGCCGGGCAGCGTTTCTTCGGCTCCCCCTACGGCATCGACGAGGCCGTGGCACACCCGGCGGTCGATCTGACCTCACCCGATTCACGGGAGGGCGCCCTCGCGCGGGCCCGTTTGGACGAGGCCGATGCGCGCGCTCTTCGGGCCGCCGCATCGTGGCTCGACGGATACTTCGCGGGCGAGGCCTCCTCCCCCCCGCCGCCGTTCCTCTCGCGCCCACGGGCACCGACTTTCAACAGCGCGTGTGGGAGGCGATGGACGCTATCCCCTACGGCGCGACGCGCACATACGGACAGATCGTCGCCCAGCTGCGGGGCGCGGGCATCCCCGCGTCAGCTCAGTCGGTCGGCGGCGCGGTCGGTCGCAATCCTCTACTCCTCATCCGCCCCTGCCACCGCGTTGTGGCGGCGGGCGCCCCGGGCGGCTACGCGGCGGGAGGCGGCGCGAAAGCCTGGCTGCTTGCGCACGAGGCGGCCACGGCCTCGTCGGTCAGCTGATTCAGTCGTTCGCCCGGTCGGCCTCGAGCGCTTCCTCGACCAGGGCCTCGTCGACGGGCAGGGCCGCGCGAGCGTAGGCAGCGGCATCATCCTGGGTGTCGGCGATCTGCTCGGCGATCGTGTCGGCCTCGCGGCGCAGCTCGGCGCCATCGACGACCGAGGCCTGTGCGAGAGTGCGAGCCTGGGTGCGGTGCTCGTCCGTGTACTCCAGGTCGTCGGCGTGCTTACGCACGAGGACGCGGATGAGCTTGCGGCGCAGATTCTCCTCGCGCAGGACGGCGGAGCGCTCGCGCAGCCAGCCGACCGCGAGGACGACGAGGAGGGCGACGCCCAGCCAGCCGATGATCGGGTACATGCCGCCGATCAGCTTCTTAAAGCCCATGAGCGAAGCCGCGTAGCCCACGGCAACGACGCCGACGAGGACGATGCGCATGCGGGTGGTCTCCCCGCCCGAGAAGCGGCGCGCCGTCGAGTAGAACAGCGAAAAGACCGTGTTGTAGATGAGCGCGAAAATGATCAGCGTGTAGACGAAGGCGAAGGCCGGGTGGATCGAGCGCGCGATCTCGAGGGCGGGAACGTTCACGTCCCAGATCCGGTCCACGTTCAGGTACAGGCACAGGGCGTCCGCGCCGATGACGAGGGCGATGATAGTGCCGCCAACGCGCCCGGCGCGGCGGGCCTCGCCGATGCGCAGCACCGAACCGCCGAGCACGAAGGCCATCGCGATGCCGTTGACGACGCACAGCGCGAAGTAGTTGATCGTGGAGAGCCACAGGTTGGGCAGCGCCGGGGTGACCTGGGTGGCGGCGGCGTTGAGCTCGGCGACGCCCGGGTGCGGGGTGGCCAGCGAGTAGATGGTGAGGATCGTGATGGCGACGATGATCATGGGCGTAAAGACGCCGATCACCTTCATGATCCGGTCGAAGTCGAGGAAGGCCGTGAGGATCACGAGCACCGCGCACAGGGCGCTACCCGCCCACGCGGGCAGGCCGAACTGCTGCTCGAGGTTCGCGCCGGCGCCCGCGAGCATCACGAAGCCCATCGCGAAGCCCGAGAAGACGAGCACGACGTCGATGACGCGGCGCAGCGCCGGGTGGGTGATGCGTTCGAAGACTTCGTCGTGATGGCCGGATCGGTAGTAGGAGCCCAGCTGGAGCGCGACGACACCGAAGACGACGTTGAGGACGCCCAGGGCCGCGATGCCGATCAGGCCCTTCGCGCCGAAGGAGAGGAAGTACTGGAGCAGGTCCTGGCCACTCGCCAGGCCCGCGCCGATGACGACTCCCACGTAGGCGAAGGCGACGGAGAGGTACTTCTTGGACATAGGGTCCTTCCGATTGCGAACGTTTCACGAGGCCGAGGCCTCGTTCCACGGTAGACGCTCACCTGGGCGTCGGGTATGTCCGTGGGAAATTGTTCACGCTCACGATGAGTAACAAAGGCGTAAATGTGTACATATTGTACTAACATGACACTATGAACACACTTGCCACGACGCTCTCGACTCGCGAGCTGCGCGCAAATCTCTCCGACGTCCTCGGGCGAGCTTCCTACGGCGGCGAGCGTATCGGAGTGACGAAGAACGGCCGCCTCACTGCGATCGTGATCGGCGTCGAGGACCTGCTGGCCCTGGAAGAGCTTGAGGACGCGCGCGACCTCGAAGCCTTCCGCGAGGCGGTACGCAACGACGACGGGCAGCGCGTCAGTCTGGCCGACCTGCGCGCTGAGCTCAACGACTAGCGATGTACCGCGTCGAATTCACCTCAGCGGCGGCGCGACAGGTACGCAAGCTGGATCGGCCGATGCGCGCCCGCTTGCTGGACGCCATCGAAACGCTCGCCACTTCTCCTCGCCCCGACGGAGTCAAGAAGCTCGCGAGCACGGAGAACGCGTGGCGCATCCGCGTCGGCGACTACCGAATCATCTACTCAATTGAAGATGACGTCCTCGTCGTGACGGTCGTGCGCGTGGCACACCGTCGCGAGGTGTATCGCTCGTAACCTCACTTGCCTTCGAGGAGCTGGATCGGTGGGCGCGGCGCCTGCATCGCGTTGATCGGGGCCTCGGGATCCGCGTAACCGAGCGCGAAACCGGTAATCAACTGGTAGCCCTCGGGAATCTCGAACTCGGCCTCGACAGGCTCGCGCCAGATGGCAAGGAAGCCGATCGGGCACGAGTCAACGCCGCGCGACTTGGCGGACAGGAACAGGGTCTGGAGCATGAGACCGGCGTCCATGGCGCTCCACGGGAGCATGTCCTCGTGGACGAAGACGAAGCCCATGACGGGCGCGTCGAAGGCCGTGACGTTGCGGCGGGCAACACGGTTGCGCCCCTCGATGTCAGAGCGCTCGATACCGTGGATGCCGTAGAGGAGCTTCGCGACCTCGATCTGGGCGGGTCGCACCTCGTCCGGGTAACGCTTGCGCACGGGGAAGTCGCCGTCGGCCACGGGGATTTCAACGGTGGGATCCTCGGCCTTGCGGGCGTGGGCCTCGATCTCCTCGTCGAAGAGGCGGCCGTAGTGCTCGTGCAGGCGCTGGGCGCGCTCACCCGTGGCCAGGGCGACGCGGAAGGCGCGCGTGTTGGACCATGACGGCGCGGTCGTCGCGTCGGCGAGGATCTCGTCGAGGACCTCGGCGGGGATCTCCCGGTCTGTAAAGGCTCGCGTAGAGCGGCGCGAGGCGGTCAGGGCGGAAAAGTCGTTCGTCTGCGCGGCGAGTGTCATGCACCCAGGCTAACCCGGCTTCGCTCCCCGATCCACCCGGCTCACCCACCGGACGGCTGCCACTTCGCCGGCTAATGATCCCCATTCAGCTCTCGCGAGATTCCACGCCCAGCCTCCAGCTCTGCGATACCGCGGTCAAGGTGAGCAAGGTTGGCGCGCGAGTAAAGCCATCAACCTCTAAAACGAAGGGAATTCGCTGCTCCCTTGCCACCTTCTTCGCAAAGATCGTGAACGCCGTATTCATAGAGAGACCCATTTCTTTGCAGGCACGCTCCATCGCGGCCTTATCCTCGGCATCGAGTCGAACAGTCACCGTAGCAGTCGCCATTTGAAACCTCCACAATCGACATATAGATAGCTATATGCTATCAGATCGATAGCATATTAAAGACTGTGACAGCGCACTCCACCCAGAGAATGAAGAAAATCTGCCTTTACCGGGCCAGGGCCTGCTCGAAGGCCGCCACGTCCTCCTCGGGGGTGGCCCAGGACGTGCCGATGCGCGCGAGGTAGCGGCCGTCGGGCAGGGTCTCCCAGATGCTGTAGCGCACCTTGTCCGACAGGCGCTCGTGCCCGGCCTGGTCGAGGGCCACGAAGGTCAGGTTGGTCGGCGAATCCATGGTGACGACGTAGCCGGCGCGCTTGAGGGCCTCGCGAATGCGGGCGGTCGCCTTGACGGCGGGCTCGCCGATCGTCAGGTAGAGGCCGTCCTCGAAGAGCGCCTCGAACTGCACGCCCAGGAGGCGCCCCTTCGCCAGGAGCGCGCCATGCTGCTTCATCTGGGTGACGAACTGGCGGATCGATCCGCGCTCGGGGATCACCACGGCCTCGCCGAAGAGAGAGCCGCACTTGGTGCCGCCGATGTAGAAGACGTCGGTCAGGCGCGCGAGGTCGGCCAGCGTCACGTCGTTGGCGCGCGAGGCCAGCGCGTATGCGAGGCGTGCTCCGTCGACGAAGAGCTTGAGGTCGCGCTCACGACATACGGCGGAAAGCTCCTCAAGCTCCTGCAGGGAGTAGAGGGTGCCGTACTCGGTGGGCTGCGAAATATAGACGAGGGCGGGGGCGATCATGTGGTCACGTGCGCCATCACCCTCCCACGCCGAGCAGATGCGCTCGACGTCGGCGGCGTTGATTTTGCCGTCAACGGCCGGGGTGTCGAGGATCTTGTGGCCGCCGCGCTCGACGATGCCGGCCTCGTGCATGTTGATGTGGCCGGTGTGCGGCGCGATGACGCCCTGCCAGGGCAGGAGGATCGCGTCGATGACCGTCGCATTCGTCTGCGTGCCGCCGACCAGGAAGTACACGTCGGCGTCGGGTGCCTGGCAGGCCTCGCGAATCAGGTCGCGGGCGCGCTCGCAGTGCTCGTCGGTGCCGTAGCCGCTGGACTGCTCCATGTTGGTGGCGACGAGGGCATCAAGCACCCGGGCGTGCGCACCCTCCTGGTAGTCACTGGAGAAGTTCGGCAGCGTGGCAGAAAAAGTCATTGGACCATTATTCCACGCAGCGCCGCGCTTAGAGGCCAAACAGATCTGCGTGGGTTCCCGTCCGCGTGAGGGTCAAAACCAGGCGCTCGCCATCCACGTAATAGATCAGCAGCCAATCAGGCTGAACATGACACTCACGATGCCCCCGCCAGTCGCCCCCGAGAGCATGATCTCGGTGCGAGCTAGCGAGTTCCTCACCAGCCGCCAGCGTTCGAATGACTTGGTCCAGACGATTGATGTCGAGCCCACGCTTCATCGCACGCTTGTAGTCGCGTTTAAACTTCGTTGTCCAAACGACCTTCAGAGTCATTAGCGTTTCAACTCCGCCAGAGCGTCCTCAACGTTCAGAGCTCGACAGAAGGATCGGAGGCGAGCTGCTCCGCTTCCAACATCGCCAAGACCGTCTCGCGCTGCTGTTCATTCAGACGCAGATCGAAAGGCATTCCACCCACGCGCACGCTCTGGCGCAGGAAAGCGTTCACAGCGGACGTCAGATTCATGCCGAGCTCCGCGTAGATCGCTTCGACCTCACGCTTGAGATCCGCATCCATGCGCACACTAAAATTCACCGTTGCCATGCGAAAACCTCCTTTTGCATGTCATTATACATGCAATACACCTAGTAAAGCATGCAATCATGGCGCAGCGAAGGGCCCCTCATGTCGGCACAGAACAGCACAATCAACCGCGACTCGCAGGCCTATTGGAACAAGCGGGCCGCGACGTTCACACGCAACGCAACCAGCCACTACGAGCGCTGGCTCCTGGATCTACTCTCGCTCGAGGCGGGCGAGGAGATCCTCGACATGGGGTGCGCGACGGGCACGCTCGCCGTCCCCCTCGCCCGAGCCGGGCACCGGGTGCACGGCTGCGACTTCGCCGAGGCGATGCTCGCGATCCTCGACGAGCGCGGGGCAGCAGAGAACCTGCCTATCACCTCCCACCTGCTCGCATGGGAGGACGACTGGGAGGAGGCGGGCCTGGGCGAAAACAGCGTAGATGTCGCCTTCGCGTCACGCTCCCTCATGAGCGGAAACGTTTCTCCGCCGTACGCAAGCTCGACGCGGCTGCCCGCTCGCGGGCGGCGGTCGTCGTGCCCGACAGCCTGCTCCCCTCCCGCGACCCGCGCCTGCTCACCTACCTGGGGCGCTCAACGCGGCACCCGCGCATCGTCCGCGACGTGACGCGAGCACTCGCCGCCCTGGGACGCGTCCCGATTTTCGCGACCACGCAGACCTTCCGTCCCATGCGTTTTTCTTCCTTCGACGAGGCCCGATCCGACCTTCGCCGCCTGGCTGGCCCCGAGCCGTTCACCCCGCGCGAAGAGAGACTTTTCGACGCATACGCCGCCCAGCACTTCGTGCGCGAGGCCGTCACCAACGCCTGGGGCGAGAGCGAGGACCAGTGGATCCTCGACTACAAGCTTCCCGTCACCTGGGTGTTTATCGGCTGGCGCACCGACGGGCGGGCGTGGGCGTAACGGGCCCCGGCCTCGTTCCTCTCAGCCACCTTCTTAGTCCGCGTCCGGGCGACGCCTGCGCGCCTTGACTTCGCCGCGCCTCTTCTTGTCGGCAAGGCGGCGCAGCTTCGACGCGCGCGTCGGCTTCGTCGCCCGACGAGGCGTGGGCGGGGTGAGCGCTGCACGCAGGACGTGCGCGAGGCGCTCGCGGGCGGCCGTGCGGTTGCGGCGCTGGGAGCGGTGCTCGGCGGCGGTAATCGTGAGGACGGTTCCGCTCAGGCGTTCATCGAGCTCGCGGAGGGCACGCTCGCGCTGCTTCTCGTTCAGAGCGACCGTCGTCGCCAGATCCAGGCTGAGTTGGACACGCGAATCTGCCGTATTGACGCCCTGGCCGCCGGGACCCGACGCGTGGGAGAAGCGTTCGACCAGCTCCCCCGCGGGCACGACGAGGCCGCGCGGGCAGCCGGGCCCAGCGGGAATGCGCAGATCATCCATGCATTCCAGTGTGCACCACGCGCCGCGCCCGAGCCTCGTCAGGCGAGCAGAGAGGCGACGCGCGCTTTCAGGTCGGGCAGCACGTCAGTGTCGAACCAGGGGTTCTTCTTCATCCACATCTGATTGCGCGGCGAAGGGTGAACCAGCGGGAAATACGTGGGCAGGTAGTGCTTGTAGTCGCGCACGACGTCCGTGAGGGAGGCCGAGGACTTCAGGTCCAGGTAGCGCCTGGTCGCGTACGCGCCGACGAGGATCGTCATATCCAGGTGCGGCATCAGCTCGAGCAGGCGCGGGTGCCACTTGTCGGCGAAGTCCTTGCGCGGCGCCAAGTCACCGCTCTTACCGGTGCCCGGGAAGTAGAAGTCCATGGGGATGATCGCGAGCTTGCCCGAGTAATAGAACGCGTCGCGGTCGATGCCCATCCAGTCGCGCAGCCGGTCGCCGCTGCGGTCGTTCCACACGATCCCCGTCTCCTCAGCGACGCGCCCGGGTGCCTGGCCGACGATCATGATGCGACAATCGGGGCCCGCGTAGAACAGCGGGTCGATTCCACGCTTCGTGAACGAGGCATTCTCAGGATCGTTTTTTTGATATCGTCAGCGATTTTCTGGAAGCGCGGATCCGTGATCTCCGGTGTCATACCCCCAGCGTATGCCACGTCCGCAGACAAACCGCTACCAACACGTCGGAGGTCACACGCTAGTCCAAGTCTCCGGTGCGGGCGATATCGGTGCCCCCACTCGGAGCGAGGTCACCGCTCTCCAGGGCGGCCTCGCGCGCCTTCTTGCCGAGGCGATCCAGCTCGGCCACGGCGTAGCCGAGGTGGGAAGCGCCTTCCTTCAGGCTTTGCCTCAGTTTCTTCTCGTCTTTTTCCTTCGCGCCCTTCAGAGCATCAATCGTGCGCTTGTCCGCATCGATCGCTCGTTCCAAGCGCGCCTTCGAATCCTCGATGACCCTCAGTGCCTGCGCCGGTTCTTCCTCGAGAAGCACCGAACACTGGGCGAGCCACTCAACACACCCCTGCTTCACTCGTTCTGCGTAGTCCCTGCTGAACGCCCCCACCAGGGCCGCTCCACTCGACGCCGCCGTCAGACCAAGAACCGCGCCTCCTCCCGTGATGATCGCGGTCCCACCCGCCATACCGAGGCCTCCTGCGGCGAGGGAGCCACCGCCCACCCAGGCCAGGCTCGCACTCGTCAGCGCCGCGCCACTCAACCCGACCACAGCCTCTCCAGCAAGGGCCGTCGCAATCGCGGGTGCCGCGACAGCCGCCACCCCACCCGTAGCGACGGTGGCCGCAACAGCAACCGCGCCGCCCACCGCCCACTTCGTGTAGGTACCCGAGAGCCATCGCTCGTAGGACGCACGCGCACTCTTCAGCCGCTTGAGCGTCTCCGAATCGATAACATCCTGGTCGGCGATGAAGACATCGGTGAGCCACGTCTGGGAGAGGGAGAGTTTCTTTTCCGTGGCGTAGGGGCGGTACGCGAGCAATTGCTGGGCAATGGCGAGGCGAACGAGTTCCCCATCCTCCCCTGCGCACACCGCTTCCAAGTTGCGGTAGGCATCGGCGGCGTCAAAGGAAGTACTCTCCCTGGCTCTCGTCTTGTGCGATACGCTGCCTGCGCACCCAAGCGCCGATCAGCACTTCTTTGCGCTCACGCCGTTTGTCGTTCTTCTCGCGGCGACAGTCGTCCTCGAGCCACAGCATGTGTAGCGACTCGACGACACGCTGAATCTCCTCACCCATGGGCGCATGCACAGCCACATCCGCGCCCATCTTGCTCGCCTGACACCGCTCCCACCACCGTTCGACATCCTCGTAGATGTAGGAGCTGTCAGCCCACAGAGCGAAAGCAAAACGTCCGATCCCGACATAGTTGAGGCGCATGAAGAAAAGCGGGACTGCTCCCACCTCGCCACTCGCAGCCCCGTCGACCGCTGCACGCACAGCGGCGATAGAGGTATTGATGACCACGAAGGAGCCCGAGGCGACCGTCAGCATACGCGTCAGCGCCCGGCTATTGAGGGGCAGGAATCGTGAGGGATTAATGCGTCCCAAGTCCTTGACGCTAGACACATCAGCGCGTCTGAGTTCATCGATGAAGCGCGTAATCGTGTAGAAGCCGCGAACAATACACTCGTTGGCGAGGACGGCGGGAACCTGCGTGAGGATCTGACTCGCCAGGCCAACCTCAGTCCGCAGATCGAAGCGCAGGGGGTTTCCGTCCTGGTCCTTCAGGAGAGTACCGTTGAATGCCTTCGACACCCACTGCGAGAAGGTGGCGACCTTGTCCTCGTGCGCGATAGTCATGTCGCGGAAGAATGGCAGGGCCGAGGCCTCCTTGAGGAAGGAGAGAATCGGGCCAGGAATGCCCGTGCCCGCGCCAGGGGTCGAGCTCGAGCCTGCCATGTCGCTGATGAGATGGAGTACCCAGTTGAGGGTTCCATAGAGGAACTTTTCCTCGACATTCCTGCCGAATAGCCTTCCATCCTTCAGAGCCTCGGCAGGCAAGTCAAAGATCGCGAAGCTGCCATCCGTCGCGGTCCCAAACCCTTTGCCAGTGAATTGCATGAGGATGGAGCACACGAGCCCCACGGGCGAGGGGTGATGCGAGAAATCGCGGAGGTGATGCTGGAGGCCACCGCCAAAGACATCGGTGAGCTTATCCCCCACAAATGGGAAGTTGTCTTCGAGGAAGCGGATAGCGTCTGCGATGCTAGTAGTGTCCCGCATAGTGGTGTAACCGTGTGGTGGTCGGCCCGTTTGATATGGGTGCGGTCACCGTGTGATCCTTCGAGAAAGCTCTCTACTTCTGACTCGAAATGATTTGGAGGCACAACGATGACCGCTCCTCATATTATCGACCCTGCTGGCCTGCTTGGCGAGGCGTTATCCCAGGCGTCCCCGGATTTGATGCGTTCCCTGCTCCAGCACGTCATTAACGCGTTGTTATCAGCGGACGCTGACACCGTGTGTGGGGCCCAGTGGGGCCAACAAGACCCGCAGCGTCAGGCCCAGCGCAATGGGTATCGCTACCGGCCCCTGGACACCAGGGTCGGCACCATTGACGTGGCGATCCCCAAGCTGCGCTCAGGAACCTACTTTCCAGAGTGGTTGTTGCAGCGCCGCAAACGCTCCGAAAACGCCTTGATCACAGTGGTCGCTGACTGCTACTTAGCGGGAGTATCCACACGCCGCATGGACAAGCTCGTCAAAACCCTGGGGATCACAGGACTGTCCAAGTCCCAGGTCTCACGCATGACAGCCGACCTGGACGAACACGTGGACGAGTTCCGCCATCGCCCCCTCCACGACGCTGGGCCTTTCACGTTCGTCGCCGCTGACGCACTGACCATGAAGGTGCGCGAAGGAGGGCGCGTCGTCTCGTGCGCGGTCCTAGTTGCCACCGGAGTCAACAATGACGGACACCGCGAAGTACTGGGGGTGCGCGTATCCACCAGCGAGACCGGTCCAGCCTGGAACGAGTTCTTCGCTGACTAGTCGCCCGAGGCCTCACCGGCGTGCGCCTGGTCACCAGCGACGCCCATCTGGGCCTAGTTGAGGCCATCGCAGCGAACCTGCCCGGAGCCACCTGGCAACGATGCCGCACCCACTACGCCGCGAATCTCATGTCGGTGACCCCCAAAGCGCTATGGCCCGCCGTCAAAGCGATGCTGCACTCGGTGTACGACCAGCCCGACGCCGCATCGGTCAACGCTCAATACGACCGGCTCTTGGACTACGTGAACGACAAGCTCCCCGCCGTGTGTGACCACCTCGATCAAGCCAGGGCAGACGTCCTCGCCTTCACGTCCTTCCCCACCGGGGTATGGACCCAGATCTGGTCCAACAACCCCAACGAGCGCCTCAACCGCGAAATCCGCCGACGCACCGACTCCGTGGGAATCTTCCCCAACCGCCAGGCCATCATCCGCCTGGTCGGAGCCGTCCTCGCCGAACAAAACGACGAATGGGCAGAAGGCCGACGCTACCTCAGCCTCGACATCCTCACCAAATCACGACTCACACCCCAACCCACCCAACAGGAGGAACCCACACTCCAACTCAGCGCATAACCCACCCCGAAGGACACAAAACGATTACACCACTCCACAGGACTTGACCGCGATGCTCGGATTCTCTTTCTTGAGTCCTACGCGCTGAGCCGCTCCGATAACGATTTTCTCGATTTTTTCGGACCCGAACTTGCGCGCGTCAGCAAGGTTGAAGTCCTTTTGCCACAGGACACTGAGTGCTCCCATGAGAGTGCCGCTCGCTGCGGCAAAGACGTAATCTCTGGCTTGTGCGGGCGAGGTGTTGGGATCAAATTCGAACGCTTCGGCCGCATCCGGCTCGCCGCCCTCACTCAGGCTGACCTCGTACGTCCCCTCGACCCGAACGTCCGTCAGCTGAGGAAGGGGCGTTTCGGAAAACACCAGACGCTCGTTGTCGCCACGACGGATCAGGTCCCGGGTCATGCTTGCTCCCATGCAACTCACGATAGATACCGGGAGAGTAACACGATAACCATCCACACGTATCGACTCTCACTCAGCACTTCCCTACTCCTCCCCACTCTGCCCCTCCTCCAAATTCCGCACGTAATTCCCCGCGCTCCCATTTCACCAATCCCCCAGAAACCCCGGAATTTCAACGATCACAATTCAAATTCTGAAAGATTGACGGGGGAATTACGTGCGAAATTGGTGGGGAAGGACGTGCGAGATACAGGGAAAACGACAAGGGAACAACAAGGGAACGATAAAGAAACGGCAAGGACGATGACGCGGGAAGGACCACACCGATTGGTAGCGACGCATCGGGCGGGCATAGAGTGGAGCGCATGAGGACAGCTGAAGGCATGACGACGAACGGGCTGAGGCGCAGCCAGTGACAACACGACTCGTACGGAAAACCAATAGGTTCCGCATCACCGCCATCACCGCACTGTGCCTGCTCGCCCTCCTGGGGGTCACCTCGTTCGCGCTCAACCGCTCAGGCAACCGACAGAAAGACCCCACGGCCATTGCCTATGAAGAGGACGAGGACCCCCTGCCCGAGGGCGTCGCCTCACTCATGGACACGGCCAAGTCTCTGCACGGCACGATCGACACGATCACTACGAGCAGAGCTACGAGGGAACGACTTACACCAAGCAGGCCTACGTGTACGTTCCCGCGTCCTATACCTCGGACACACCCGCGAACGTCCTCTATCTGACGCACGGCTGGTGGGGGAACGCCGCCGGTCTGGCTGACGGTGTTTCACCCGTCGTCGACGAGCTGGAGAGCGGCGGCAAGGCTGCACCGACGCTGGTCGTTTTCGCGACCTACTATCCGGATCGCTCGTTCGCGACGGATGACTACGAGGAGGACTACACCCTCAATCGCTTCTTCGCGACGAGCGAGATCGATACTCTGATCGACACCGTCGAGTCCCGCTACACCACGTTCGCCCGCGGCGACACCTCCGACCAGTCGCTGCGAGCCTCGCGCAAGCACCGCGCATTCGGCGGTTTCTCGATGGGCGCGACGACCACGTGGGATGTTTTTGCCTTGCGTCCGCAGTACTTCTACGGGTACATGCCGATGGCCGGCGAGTCGTGGATCGGACGCGAGGAGGAAGCGGATTCCCCGCGCATCGCCGAGCTGGTGACCGCCGGCGTCGAGCGTGCCCACTACGGGCCACGCGACTTCCTCATTCTTGCCTCGGTCGGCTCGGAGGACCCGGCCCTGTGGGACATGACCCCGCAGATTGATGAGCTCCACGAGGACTATCCCGACCTCATGACCGAGGACAGCCTGCAGCTGTGGATCGACGACGGCGAAACCCACTCAATGACCTCGATCGCCAACCAGGTCGAGCACAACCTACCGCTGCTTTTCCCAGCCAAGTAGGGCGCGCAGCCCACGCAGCGTGAGCGCAACACACGCAGCCCCGGCCTCGTTCCTTTTCTCAGGGACGAGGCCGGGGCTGGCTTACAGAGCAGAGGGTCTTATGCGCGGGGCTGACGCTCGGCCCACTCGCCGAGGCTCACGCGCGGACCCGTGAAGAACGGGGTGTCCTCGCGCACGTAGAGGCGCGCCTCGGTGTAGCGCTGGGCATGCATGACGCCCTCGAGGCGGTCCAGGGTGTCGGCCTCGAACGCGAGCACCCACTCGTAGTCGGAGAAGCCGAAGGCCGACAGGGTCGAGCCCTTGACGTCCGGGTACTGCGCGAAGCCGTTGCGGCCGTGTTCGGCCATGATGCGGGCGCGCTCTTCGGGGGCCTTGAGGTACCAGTCGTAGGAGCGCACGAAGGGGTAGACCATCGCCCAGTCACGGGGGGCGACGCCGCCGAAGCAGGCGGGAATGTGGCGCTTGTTGAACTCGGCGGGGGTGTGCAGGCCCATGCAGGACCACACCGGGTCCAGGAACTTACCCAGCGCTGACGCGCGCAGGCGGTGGTAGGCGTCCTGCAGGACCTGCGGGTCGTCGTCGAGCCACCACACCATCAGGTCGGCCTCGGCGCGGAAGCCGGAGACGTCGTAGAAGCCGCGGATTTCCGCACCCGCACCCTTCACGTAGTCCAGGGATTCGGCGACGATGCGGCCACGCTCGCCATCGTCGGCGGGCAGGGACTCACCGAGCGCGAACACGGAGTAGAGGGCGTAGTGCTGCTTGTTGTTGACCTCGTCGAAGTCGATGTCCGTCGCGTCGCGCGGATCGGTGACGCGGGCGTGAGCGGCGTGCGAGTGGGGCGTCACCTCGGTGCCCGCGTGACGGGCCTGGTGGCGCGCGGCGTGCTCACCGACGCGGTCCGGCACTCCTGCGGGATGTCCCGGATTTTCCGGGTTCTGCTCGGGCGGCACGACGGCGTGGGGATGCGGGGTAGACATGGAGTCCTCCTTGGTTGTGGCTGGTTGACCGGCGGCTCGGGCGTGCGCGCCGGAAGAATGAGGGGTGGGTGCGACGCCGGGATGCCCACCAGCGCCGGAGGGCGAGGCATGGCCGGGGCGCGCCGGGGAGAGGCAGCAGTCGCTCGGGCAGACAGTATGGAAGGGGCCGGTGCCGGTCACGGTGACTGGTACGGGCAGCTCGCCTCGCGCCTGGGCTGCGCGCTCTTCGAGCACGTCCACCAGGGAGGACACGAAGCCCGGGTCGGTCGAGACGGTGTCGGCGCGCTCGTAGGGGATCCCCAGGCGCGCGGCCGTCTCCTTCGCCTCGGTGTCGAGGTCGTAGACGACCTCCATGTGGTCGCAGATGAACCCGATCGGGACGACAACGGCGCCGGTCAGCGGCGTTGTGTCGGCGGCGATCTCCTCGAGGAAATCGTTGATATCGGGTTCGAGCCAGCGGGCCTGCGGGGGCCCAGACCGCGAGCAATACACGAGGTCGTAGCCCAAATCCTCGCGGCCGAGGACGCGGCGCAGCTCCGGCATGATCGCTTGGATAAGGGCGTGATGCTGGGCAACGTAGCTGATTTCGGTTGCAGGCGTCCCCGCCGGCGACGAGGCCTCGCTCCCCTGTTGCTCGGCGCGACCGCCCGAGGCCGCCACGGCCTCGTCGAATGTCGAGCGGAACGGGAAGGGCGAGGATCCCGCCTCCATGCTCACGGGGATGGAGTGGGTGACGAAGATCAGGCGGATCCCGTCCGCGTCGACACCGCGTGCCGCGAGGGCCTCCCACGCGCGCCGGACGGATGCGATCTGCGCGCTCGCCATGCCGGGGGTCGAGTAGTAGGGACGCACCTTGTCCAAGATGATGTCGGCGTCAGGATTGTCGGCGCTATCCTCGGCTCCCAGGACGATATCGCCCCACTTCTCGCGCAGGGCTTGGGCGGCCTCGGCGAGGTCTTCGCGGTACTGGCGACACCCCGAGTACGAGGCGTAGGCCGAGGTGGGCAGGACGAGGATGCGTCGGGCGCCCGCCTGGGCGAGTTCGTCGAGGCCCTCGGCGACGAAGGGGTGCCAGTTACGGTTTCCCCACCCGACGGGGATGTCGTGCCCGCGGCGAGCGAGCTCGGCAGACAAGTCCGCGATCAGGCGCTGGTTGCAGGCGTTAATGGGAGAGACCCCGCCGAAGCGCTTGTAGTGCGCGGCAACCTGGAGCAGGCGCTCATCGGGGATTCCGCGACCGCGCGTCGCGTTACGCATGAACGGAAGGACGTCCTCCTCGCCGTTCGGGCCACCGTAGGACAGCAGCATGATCGCGTCGTAGGTATCCATACCTGGCACTTTCAGTCCTCCTTCAGGCCGAGCGTTGTCAGTGTAGGGCTGCTTCCCTCCCCCCACGCAGCGACAGATTGTCAGAAAAATGCGGTCATTCGATGGTTTTCGCCCTGCTTTCGGCGCTCACTTGCACCCATAAGTTAACACTGTTAACCTATGTCGCGACACAAAGTTAACAGCGTTAACCGATGGGAGAAAACCGTGTCACATCCACACGCTCCGGCCTTGGAAGCCCGAGGAATCCGCAAGAGCTACGGCACCCACGAGGTCCTGCGCGGGGTCGACCTGCGCGTCGAACCCGGGCAGATCCTCGGTCTGCTCGGACGAAACGGGGCCGGCAAGTCCACGCTCATCACGATCCTGTGCGGCCTGCGCCGAGCCGACTCCGGAAGTATCAGCATCTGCGGCCACCGCCCCTCATCCGCCGAGGCCGCACAGTCAATCGGGTACGCGCCCCAAGACCTCGGCATCTACCCCGACCTGAGCGTCGCCCAGAATCTCGCGGCTTTCGGCGAGCTGCACGGACTCGGCCGACGCGAGGCGGCCTCGCGCGCGGGCGAGGTCATGGACCTCCTCGGACTGAGCGAGAAAAGCGGTCAGCGCGCCTCGCACCTGTCGGGTGGGCAGCAGCGCAGGCTCCACGCGGGCATGGCGATCATGCACCGCCCGCGCCTGGTCTTTATGGACGAGCCGACCGTCGGAGCGGACGTGGAGGCGCGCAGCCAGATCCTGCGCGCGGTCCGCCGCCTCGCCGACGAGGGCGCGGCCGTCGTCTACACCTCGCACTACCTCGCCGAGTTCGAGGAGCTCGGCTCCGACATCGCGATCCTGAACGAGGGGCGCATCGTCGCAAGCGGCACGCTCGAGGACATCATCGCTGGCCACGGGCGCGCCGAGGTCACCCTCGAGTTCGACCGTCCCGTTCCCGCAGTCGACGGGTGGGACGCCGACGGGACGGCCCTCCGGCACGTCGGGGACGAGGCCGACCCGGGTTCGCGGATCGGCGAAGCCCTAGCATCGCCCACCCTTCAAGGCGCGCGCCTGACCGACGTGCGCATCACGCAGGCCAGCCTGCACAACGCGTATCTGCAGATCATCAAGGAGAGTGACCATGTCGCAGCTTAAGCAAATCGGGGCCATGACCCGCCTGAACATCCGCCTGCAGCTCACCGACCCGGCACCCACGCTCATCCTGACGGTCATCCCCCTCGTCTTGATCCCCTTCATGATGCCGGCGTTCAAGTCGATGCTCCTGGCCGACGGTTACACCGGCGTCACGGGTGCCGAGCAGGCGGTTCCGTCGATCGCGATCCTCTTTTCGTTCCTGGCGGTGCAAAACATCATCGGATCGTTTTTCAACGAGCGCTCGTGGGGCACGTGGGAGCGCCTCGAGGCCTCCCCCACCTCGCGCGCATCCATCCTGACAGGCAAGGCCCTGGTTGCCTTCCTCATGCAGACCGTCCAGATCGCGGTTGTCCTCGCGCTCGGCGCCCTCATCTTCGGGTACCGGCCGACCGGATCCCTCGTCGCACTCGCTGCGGTTCTTCTCAGTTTTTCCGCAGTCCTGTCGGCGCTCGGCGTCGCGCTCGCGCTGTGGTCTCGCAGCCGCGACGCGGCCCTGTCCCTGTCGAACATCATCGGCATGCTGGCGGCCGGCATCGGTGGTTCTTTCTCCACGGTCTCTTCGTTCCCGGATTGGGCGCAGCACGCCGCGCGCCTGTCCCCCGCATACTGGGCGATCACGGCGATTCACGAGGTGAGCCTGGACGGAGCAAGCCTGTCGGACGTCGGGACACGGATCGGTGTCCTGTGGGGTTTCTTCGCCGTGATCGCGGGGCTGGCACTGGTACAGTTCCGTTATCACAGGGAGTAATGACCACCGAAGCGGAGAGTCCATGCCGTCGTCACGTCAGCGCGCACTATCGCGAGACATCATCTTGTCGAGCGCGCTCGACTTGGTCGACGAGGAGGGGCTCTCCGCTTTGTCCCTGCGGTCCTTGGGTAAGCGCCTCGGCGTCTCCCAGGCCGCTTTTTATCGCCATTTCCCCGACAAGGCGGCGCTCCTAGAGGGTATCGCCGAGCAGGTCTGGCGCCTCACGTTCGAGGCCTTCCTGGGCCGCGTGGACGACGGGGCGGTCGGCGCGGAATCGACGCCCACACCCGAGGCATCTGCACCGACCGACGGAGCCCCGGCCTCGCCCCTGTTGATGTACATGCGCGCCTACGCGCATTGCCTGGCTTCCACGCTGCGTTCCCACCCGGGCGCGGTCATGCTGCTGCTCACGCACCCGATGTCGACGCCCGAGCAGCTCGCGCTCCTGGCTCGCGTGTTCGTGACGCTCGCCCGGCGCGGTTTCACGCCGAACGCGGACATGCTGGGGCTCGTGAACGCCGTGTCGATCTACACGACGGCCTTCGTCGCCGCCGAGGTCGTTCCGCCCGTGGGCGGCTCCCCCGAGCAGCCGGTCGACCTGTCGGCCGCGAGCGCTGCCCTCGATCCCGAGGATGCGCAGGCGCTGCGCCCGCTCATCGAGGACCTTCTGGACGGCCGCTACGATTTCAACGCCCAGTTTGAGCGCGGCCTGGAGGCGATCCTGCGCGGCTGGGCTAGCTGACCAGCTTTTCGACCTCGCGCACGATGCGCGTGCCACCGCCAAGCGAGGACAGCTCCGCGCGCACCCCTCGGATTCCCGAGGTCAGACCGGGTTCATCGATAAGGGCACGGGCAGCGCGCGCGATAAGCGCAGGCTGGGAAGCGCGCACGGTCAGGCCGCAGCGCGCGTTTTCCACGGCCTCGGCGTTGAATTGGCGCTCAAAGACGCGCCCCGGGACGATGACCTGGGGAACTTCGTAGGACAGAGCATCCATCATCGAGTTTTGCCCGCCGTGGTGCACGAAGACGCGGGCGCGCGGCAGGAGCTCAGCGACGTCGAAGCGGGGCGCACAGGTCACCTCGTGATCCCCCACAGCTTGGACGGCCTCGGATACGCCCGCGACGTAGACGTCGCAGCTCAGCACCTCGGCGAGTTCTCGCCCGGCGCGCACGGCCACGCCCGCGGGGACGCTGCCCGCGCCTAGGTAGACGAGCACACAATCGCGATTCGTCGCTATCAGGGCGGGCGGCTCGTCCAGGAACCCGCAGTAGACGGCCCGCTCCCCCGCCCGCGGTTCCAGGGTCGGGCAGCTCGGGATGAAGCGGCGTCGCATCCCCTCGAGGACCGTCAGGGACGAGGCCGGGGCGGGCATGCCCATTTCGCGCAGCAGGCGTCGAATTCCCGTGGATTTACGAGGGTTGGAGGCGTAGGCGGCGGTCGTCGGCTGTGAGGCGCTGCCCACGCACGGGATGCCCTCGGCGCGGGCGGCGATGACGGCGGCGAGGCTGAATTCGGAGTAGACGACGTCGGGGCGCGCGGTGCGCATGTGGGCGCGGAGCGTATCGACGGCCGCGCGCGTGTAGCGCTCGTCGAGAGCGCCGGTCAGCCAGAGGACCTCCTCGAAGCTGCGCACGGGCTTGCGGCCCATGAGCCCGAGGCGCGAGGCCAGGGGGAAGGTGTGGCGGGCGATCGCCTCGGGAAGTCCGAGGGGCGAGGGCACCGGGATCTGAAGCGTCGGAGCGATGGGATCGGCGCAGTTGCCGTCATCTCCCCACGCGAGCGTGACCTCGTGGCCACCATCCCGGAAGGCGCGGGCGACGCGCTGCGCGCGCGACCACGGCCCGCCCATCCGCGAGCGGGCGACCATGGGAACGACGAGAACCTTCACGATTCAAGGGTACGCCGCTCGCAATCGCGCGCCCGCAGCACGCCCACGCACCGACCAAGGAATGTCCACCATGAACACCGATAAGGTCGAGGACGTCGACTGAGCGGCTACACCACTAGCGGCCCAGGCGCTTGACGAAGCGGAACATGTAGTCGGCCTCGCCCATCGGCTCGTCCGCTCCACGGGGATGCGAGGTGTCGGGGTGATGTTCGTTGAAGAACTCGACGATGTGGAAGCCGCACTTGTTGACGTAGAAGTGGATGTTGCGCACCTCGAAATAGGGCGTGACCAGGGTCCATTCCCTCACCTGCGGGTGCGCGGCCTCGATGGCGAACCAGGCGCGCGTCCCCACTCCCCTGGAATGAACCGAGGCCTTCATCGCGAAAGGAGTACCTCGCCTCGATGCCCGACAACGGTGAGGATGACGTTGCCCACGACTTCGCCGTCCTCAAGGATGCGATAGGCGAGCGCTCCCGGCGCATTCAGGGACTCCTCAATGTCGGACAGTGGGAGAATCGGCTGCGCCGTTGCACTGCCCTCGCTGGGACCAGACGGATGCTGCTCACACGCGGCGAGACGCTCCCCCACGAAGGATCCCTGCGGGTTGCCCTGGAAGTGCTCGAAAGATTCCTGAAAGTCCGCGATCAGCGCAGGGCGTTCGGTCTCAGTCAGGGGAACAAGCATGATCGTCATGGGCTCATCGTATCTGTAAACGGCTGTAAATCTGACGGCAGGGGTCTCTGTCCTCAGCGTCCTGGACATGGGGCCCAACGACGCAAGCCCCGAGTTCATCCGCGCGCGACGTCAGACAGTCGACGCCGGAACACGTGCAGCGCCGGTAAGCTGAGCGTGGTCACCGTCCGAACCCACGCGAGGAGGCATTCATGGACAAGCGAGATCGCATCCGAGGGGCGATGATCGGCTGCGCCGCTGGAGACGCGCTGGGCTACCCGGTTAAAGTGCTATCAGAGGCCGCGATCGTCGAACGCTACGGCCTGCGCGGGATCACCGCCTACGACTTGGACGAGAACGGAACCGCGCGTATCACCGCGGACACGCAGCTCATGCTGCTCAGCGCAAATGGGATCCTCTTCGCTCACACGCGAGGGGCCCTGCGCGGGATCATGGCCCCTGTGTACCAGTATTTCGATGCTTTCTACATGGACTGGTACCGGTTGCAGACAACCGAACGCGCATCCCGAAGTCGGGTGGGATGGATTAACGCCTACCCTGCCCTGTCCGCGAAGCGCGCCCCTTCTCCCACCTCCATGAGGGTCTTTAGTTCCGACAAGTTCGGCTCGATGGACGAGCCCGTCAACGATTCCAAAGGCTCCGGATGCCTGCTGCGGGCCGTCCCCATCGGCCTGTCCTACTCCGACGACCCCGCCTATATTCTCGACTTGGCGGCAAACACGGCGGCCCTCACGCACGGCAACGAAGTTGCCTGGGTGGCATCGGGGGTACTAGCCCTCATCATCTCACTCATCATTCACCAGGAGTTCTCCATCGCCGAGGCCGTCAACGAAACACTGAAGGCTCTGGACAAGTCCTTCCCCGATTCCCGCAAGGCCGTGCACGAACTGTTGTCCTCCATCTGGTCTGCCAGGCCGCTTGCTACCTCAGCCTCAAGCGACCTGGATGCCATCCACGCCCTCGGCGAGGGGGTGGGTCGCCAACGAGGCCCTGGCAATTGGCATCCTCTGCGCACTACGCTACGAGAACGACATCGCGGGAGCGATGACGTTCGCCGCCAACCACGGCGGAAACTCCAACGCCACAGCGGCAATCGCGGGAATGCTCGTCGGAGCACGAATCGGTTTCAATGCGATCCCCGACAGGTTCGTGGACAGGCTCGAGCTCGTCGACGTCATCCTCGAGCTGGCCGACGACGTCACCACGGACTGCCCAATGTCCGATTGGGGCCCGAGTAATCCTGTGTGGGAGCACAAGTACATCTATCACGACTACACCTATTGGCGCAGGCGCACCCCGGAGGCCACGGAAGACAAGGAAGACAAGGAAGGCGAGGCCAAGCAGACTGACTAGTCCAGCGACCCTGTGGAGCTACAACTCCAGCCTCATGTGCACGAGCTCCTGGTAGCCAGCGGCCGCAGACCGGTAGCCTCGGGGGTTGCGCCCGTACTCCTCGAACCCCGCGCGCCGGTAGAGGGACACCGCGCGTTGATTGTCAGCCACTACCTCGAGCTCGAGTTGGGCATAGCCCGCCCGGCGCGCACAGTCGATACTCGCCTCCATGAGCACTCGGCCGATCCCCAGCCCCCAATGTTCTTTGAGGATGCTGATCCCAAAGCGCGCCCGGTGCACCACCTTGCGCCTGCTGCCCACCGCCGTGACTCCTGCGCTCCCCACGATCCGTCCATCAAGGACGGCGACGAGCTCAACCTCATTGTCACTGCGCTCCATTTCCGCCAGCGAGCGAGCCTCCTGTTCATCATCGGTTCCTTGCTCATCCGGGTAGGACAGCAGGTAGTCGGTCTCCGCATGCGTGCGCTGCATGACGTCACGCAGCGCACGGGCATCCGACGCGACGGCATTCCGCACGAGGAGTTCCACCCCACCCTGTAACAGCACCGTTTCGGCGTGCCTCATCGTCGGCCTCCTCGTCTCCCTAGCCGCACGGTTCTTGACAACAGTGTGAACGCCCCGCAGCATACTGTCAGCTTGAAATAGCTACACGCTCCAGACCTCAGCCCTCCCAATGACCGGGCAGCGCTGACGGCAATCATCAGGCAGAGACAGGACCGTTCAGGCAGCTTACCCACTAGGGCCAACACCATTGCACATTGACACCAGAGCGACATAGAATACATTGTATTCACCACCGGGAGGTCACCATGCCCACCATGACCATGCGCCTCGACGAAACGGACGCCGAGGTCGTGCGCAAGTACGCCGAATTTGAAGGAAAAACAATCTCTGACTTCGTTCGAGATGCCGTCTTCGAGAAGATCGAGGACCAGCAGGACCTCGCAACTCTGCGCGAGGCGATCGCTGCAGACAACGGCGTTCGCTACACCCACGAGCAGGTACTCGCGCAGCTGGGCCTGTGAATGTCCTATCACGTCGAGTACAGCGACACAGCCCTCAAGCAACTGAAGAAGATGGACCGATTCGACGCGCGACTCATTACGTCATGGATCGGCAAAAACCTCGAGGGCTGCTCGGACCCCCGCATCCACGGCAAAGGACTGACCGCCAACCGATCAGGCGAGTGGCGCTACCGCATCGGCAACTACCGCGCCCTGTGCATCATCGAGGATGACCGCCTCATCATCGAAGTCTTTTCCGTCGGACACCGCCGACACATCTTCCAGTGATATCACTGGCAAGGCCCCGGCACGCGATCGACTCTGTGCGCTTCACGCGAGCTCGCCCCGGCCTCGTTCATAGTCCCAGGCACGAGAACGTCGACTAAATCGCGTCGCCGCCATATCCTGGGTGGAGGGCCTCAACGACGTGTGCCCTATCGACAAAGAGGGAGATTCGCAATGAGTGGCATCGACTGGGAGGCTGCGGCAAACCACTGGATCGCGCAGGAGAGCGCAGAGACGCGCATGCCCGCGGCTGACTTGGTCACGGAGATCGAGGCCTTCCTGGCCAGGCACAAGATCTGCACGCTGGCGACCGCCGGGAACGGTATCGTGCGCAACACGACGGTCGAATATCTCTACGCCGAAGGGGCGTTCTGGATCATCAGCGAGGGCGGCCAAAAGTTCCGCACCCTGCAGGCCAACAAGAACGTGTGCCTGGCGATCCATGACGACGACATTTCTTTCGCGACGCTGGCGGGCTTGCAGGTCACGGGCACCGCCGAGGTTGTGGAGCCTTTCGGTGCCGACTACGCCCACGCCTGCAAGCTGCGGGGTCTCCCCATGGAGCGCCTGCGCGCCATGCCCTTCGTCATGAACATCATCAAGGTGACCCCCACGCGCTTCGACTACGTCAACGGCACGCTGAAAGAGCGAGGCTATTCCCCGCGCCAGCACATCGACTTCTGAGGAAGCGGCTAGAGTCCGGTGGCGCGGACAACCCACACGCCCGACCTGGGGCTCCCCTGCCGTTCGAGCGCGCCTTCTTCTTTGAGCTGAGCGACCGTGCGCTCAGCGCTCCGCTTCGAGCACCCGAGATGTTGCGCGAGGTGAGCGACGGTGGAACGCGGGTTGTCGCTGAGGAAAGCGAGCGCGCGGGTTCGAACCACTTCCTGCGGGTTTGACGGCTTCGCATACGGAAGAATCGATTCCCGAATCGCCTCGAGCATGAACTCCACGAAACTCTCACACGAACCGGTCGCACCCGAGCGGGCCAAGGCCTCGTAATAGTCTGCCTGCCGCCTCCTGATAGCGGACTCAACGGGCAGCCACGCCAACTCCGAACGCCACCTGGACAGGAGCAGCGTCTGCCAGAGACGTCCCGTCCGCCCATTCCCATCAGAGAAGGGATGACAGAACTCGAACTCGAAGTGGAAGACACACGAAGCGAGCAGCGGGTGCATACGCGTCGTACGCAGCCACTCGAAGAGGCCTCCCATGACCTCGGGGACGTAGGCGGCTGGAGTCCCCGCATGGATGAGGGTATCTCCGTTGAACACGCCGACATTGCCCGACCGAAAGCGCCCAGCATCGGGGACGAGGCCACCCATCATCACGCGGTGAACGCGCAGCAAATCCTCCAACAAATGAGGATCGAGTTCAGGAATTAGGTCGTAGGCGGCGCGCGCGTTTTCGACTTCGAGGATGTCGCGCCGGTCTCCGAGAACCCGCTTGCCGTCGATAATCGCGCTCACCGCGCGTTCGTCTAGTTTGTTCCCTTCGATGACGAGCGAGGAGTAGATCGTCTGGATCCGCAGCTCCCGACGCAGCATCGGGCTGGTCGACAAGGGGGCTTGAGGCGACAGCATGCCGACGAGTTCAGCGATCTCCATGCACAGCGCATCGATCGCGTCAGTGCGTTCAAATGACGGTTCGTAGGCCATGACCACCTCCTATTACCGCCACAATTATACCGCCACTGGCGGTAATCGCGTGGCACTAAAGGGCAGATGACCCACACAACGGCAGGAGGCCTCGTCCATTGACGAGGCCTCCTCGAAGTTAGCTCTTCACGCTCGTTGCCTTCGGATACGGGATCACCTCGAGATGCCCGGAGACGAGCTCCCCCCAGGAACACCTGCTTGACCGAGGAATACCCCAATTTCTTGAGCTCCTCCTTGATCCACGCTTTATCTTTGCCGGCGAGAAGGAGACCGTCGGGCACGAGCTGACCGTCGGTCACGAGCGGCAGGAGCGAGCGACTACTCCCGTCACCGCGCACACGAATCGTCAACGACCCATTAGTTTCCATGATCGCCGCAACAACATCGCCCATACTGGCAATCTTCTGCTCACGCAGGCTCCGACTGAGTCCCTCCGCGGTCATTCCCACCTTCGCACAGCGGGCAATATCCACTTCACCATCACGAACGATCAGCTCGGGCTGACAGGCCGCAAGCTTCTTAAAGGCTTTACTGCTATCGATCAGGATTTTCGTCGCGATAACAACGAGTGACCAAATCAAAATAATGATCAGAAACTGGAGCACCGTCACCGACGAGTTATAGATAACGCCGCCGATAATGCCACCCAGCACGTAGTTCTGCACCTGATTGAGAGGCGTATTCAGTGAGAAGTCGCGCTTTCCCAGGATGTTGATCTGGAGCAGCATCGTGAGGATACCGAGCGCGAACTTGATAGCCGTCAGCGTGTAGAAGTCCATGTCAGTGCTCCCCATTCACGTAGACGCCATGGTCGATGATGTGCGTGCGCTCAAGAGTGAAGGAATTGCTGTCATTATTGAGGTGGACGGTGTAGTCCTCCTCGTTAAAGCGCACGATCATCCCGTCCTGCAGGGACGTCTTATTCACCATGACATCACGCGCCTGGACACCGTGATCGACGGCGACACCCTCCATGAAGCCCACGAGCAGCTGCGCCTGCGACTGCTGATCGCTGACCTTCAGGTATTGCTCGGTCTGGATTCCCAGCAGGACGAGCGAAAACACGAGGAGCCCAATGCCCGCGTCACGCCAGCGAGTTTTCACCCGGTTATGCATATACAGGGCACTAAACGCGAGAGCCACAACGAGCAAGACAATGATCGCAGCTAGACGCCGTGTCGCATCCAAACTCTGGTGCGACAGAATGTAGTCGAGGGTATAGAAGTTCATGCGCTATCCATATTTTTGCAGGTCACTCAAACAGGGTCACACTAGCACCGCAGCCAACGCAGACAGCGCAGCACTCACAGCGGACACACGAAGCAGCAGCACTGGGGGCGCGACGGCCTCGCCCATTGACGAGGCCTTGGCTGGGAGCGCGTGAAACGCTCAGTTGGTCCCGTGAAACGCCCAGGCGCGGCCGCGCGCGCCCCGCGCGATGTAGCTGACGCCCGCCAGGGTCAGGGCGAGGCCGAGGCCCGTGTAGAAGAAGGCGATGAACCAGTCGGGGAAGAGTCCTGCGGCGCGCATGCCGATACCAAACGACATCATGATCGCCATCATCATGTAGCTCTTGCGATCGAAGAAGCGGACGACGTGGTGGCGCTCCCCCCTCCAGGTCGGCGATGCGCTGGGCGTTCTTCTTGACAAGCTTGCTGAACATGGGGTGGAAGGCACAGAAGATGGCGACGGCACCGCCCGCGAGCGCAACGAGGACGAGCGCGGCAAGGCCGCGCACGTCGATGGCCGCGCGCACGCCCAGGATTGCGACGTTCAGGCCGGCGAGCAGCCATACGATACCGGCGACGGCGATCAGGGGCTGTTTCTTGATGCTGAATCGACTCATTACTTTGTTTCCTTTTCGTCTGTGGAATCGTCGTACAGGGCGGCGTCGAGGAGGGCGAACAGCGTCTCGCACTCGCTGCCATCCATGAGCGAAGCGAAAATACTGCGCAGTACGTAGCGACACAGGGCCTCGGCGTTCATGGGGCCGACGAGCCGGGAACGATCCACGGCCTCGTCCGCGTCGAGAACACGCGCGAGTCCGCCCTCGATGTGGGCGAGCATGGGGGCGCGCACAGCCTCGAGGGCTTCCTGTTCTGCGCTGGGTAGGCGACGCATCTCGGCGAACCAGTCGACGCTCATGTCAGCGCGCGCGGCGCACAGGGCCTCGCGGAATCGCTGCACGTAGGAGGTGAAGCGTTCGCCGGGGCGCACGGCGCACAGCTCGTCGGAGAGGTTGGCCTCGAAGAAGCGCGTGAGCACGGCGGCCGTCAGGTCCGCCTTGGTCGGGAAGTAGCCGTAGACCGAGCCGACCGCAATGCCGCACGCGGTGGCGACCTTGCGAACGGAGAGCGCGGAGATGCCGTCGCGCGACGCGATGGCGTAAGCCTGGCTGACCAGCTTCTCCGGGTCGATCACTTGTTTGGGCACGGCTTCCTCCTGTCCTACTACCTGCAACAATCCATAATGAACAGTGTTCAGTATAGGCCTGAGCAAGCCCGCGTCAATCGCAGAACCAAGGGATCACAACACTCCCGACGCCAACTCGTCACATGTCACACGCCTACACACAACCGCCGCCAGGCATGCCTTCCCGGGATGACTATAGGCTGACAGTCAGAGGAGTCCGCGCAGGTCAGCTACAGCATTGCCGTTCCAGCGCACTCCCCTGATGAGAACGAAGGAGCTCACATGGACCTCATCACCCTGAACAACGGCGTCACTATTCCCCAGGTCGGCCTCGGCACCTACCTGCTGGAGCCGGACGATGCCCAGTCGGCGGTCACCTACGCGCTCGACAACGGCTACACGCTGATCGACACGGCGAACGTCTACGTGAACGAGCGCGCCGTCGGGCGCGGAATGCGCGCGTCCTCAAAGGCGCGCAAGGAGGTTTTCCTCGAGACGAAGCTCTGGCCGTCGTTCTTCGAACACCCCACCGCCGTCGACGAGACGCTCGAGCGCCTGGGTACGGACTACATCGACCTGATGATCCTGCACCAGCCCGCCGGCGACACGGTCGCGGGTTACCGCATCCTCGAGAAGGCGCATAAGGAAGGCAAGATTCGCGCGATCGGCCTGTCGAACTTCGACGTGGCCCAGACGCAGCGCATCCTCGACGAGTGCGAGGTTGTCCCCGCGATCAACCAGGTCGAGTGCCACCCCTACTTCCCACAGACGGAACTCAAGGAACTCCTCAAGGGGCACGACATCGCGCTGCAGGCGTGGTACCCGCTGGGCGGGCGCGGCAACGACTCGATCATGAGCGAGTCCCTCGTCCAGGAACTCGCCGAGAAGCACGGCAAGTCCCCCGCCCAGGTGCTGCTACGCTGGCATATCCAGCAGGGACACATCGTGATCCCGGGCTCGAAGACACCGTCGCACATCGCTCAGAACATCGACCTGTTCGACTTTACGCTGACCGACGAGGACATGGCCCAGATCGATTCCCTCGACAAGGGGAAGCCGTTCTTCGAGCACACCGACGAGGCCCTGGCGGGCTTCCTGGCATACGTGCCCGACGTGGAGGGCCAGAAGTAGTCACATTCCCTGCGCACCCACGCGCGGCGCAGGATTGCGTCGCTTGATCCCCTAGCGGACTACGCTCACACAACGAGGCCTACCCCGATTGGCAGGGTAGGCCTCGTTAGCAGGCTCGTCCCTGGCGTTTTTCGTGCAATGTGCCCGCTGATGCCTCCACATCGACTCGATAGCGCCACTGCAGCGAGCGCTCAGGACGTCTAACCCGCCATCACCGCCGAGGCCACCCCATCGGCCAGGGTTCCGTACACCACGACGCAGTGCCCGAAGAACATATCGTCGTCATCGAAGTAGGCGGAGAACGAGCCGTCCGGATCCATCGCGATACTAGTGAGTTCGATCCGCTGCGCGAAGCTCTCTTCGGTGATCTCGGGGACCTCCTCGTCGGCTGACTCACGCCATTCACACGCAAGCTGTGTGAGCTCCCGCGCGGCGAACGCCCGCATGTCGCGATCCCACCGGTCTTGATCGGTCATCATCTGCTTCATGGCGGCCACGGCAGCAGTCCAGGTGTCTTCGCTGGACGAATCAACCTCCAGAGAGATGTCGATGTCCTCACCCCGCCACGAGATGCCTCCCTCGAACATGTCGAGGTCCTTGTCGAGGGAGAGCTCGCCCAGCTCCTCGTCGTTGAGGACTACCGGCCTGCGGTATTCGGCCAGCACCTCTTCCAAGGCGGGGCACGGGGCATCTTCTTCCAGGACCTCAACGATCAGGAATTGGTTCTGCGAGGAGGCGGTCACGCCCTCGGGAATCTTGTGCGGAATCCTCTTGCGCGCCTTGAGGCGGTACACCGCCTCCCGACGGAAGCGATCGAGGATTCCTCCGGCATCGCTTTCCTCGTCGCTGACGGGATAGACTATCCGGCCGTCACCCGTGTGCAGTGCACCGGTCTGGCAGTCCACATACGCAATGAAGTAGTGCGAGACGTCCCAGAATCCGTTCATCTTGCCGGCCCCGCTACCGCCGGCGAGCAGGACGAGGATCTCCTTGGCCTCTTCCTCGAAGGTGCGTTCCCATTCAGCCTGCGTCATGTCGTTTTGTGAGCGCATGTATTCGAGCAGATCCACGTGCCATCCTCCTTGATCAATGGCCTCCGCTTCGCTACGACGAACCCTACCCCACGCGAGGCATCATGAACGCCATCAAGACCACCGAAGCGAGCAATCGCAGCCGAATAGATGGCGCATACGTCATCCTGAGAAAACGCGAAAGCGTTCACTTCGCGAGCTCTTCAAACACGTCCGCGTAGGCATCCATGAAGTCAACAGCGACATCGACAGCACTCTCAGACTGCTGCGCCGGTTGAATGACTACCCACGGCCTGTTGTTCTTGAGGATCGTGACAGGCTTCCCCGTCCTATTCACCTCTGCTGTCACTCGCGAAATTGTTCTTCGCCTCGGCAAGCCCCATCGTCAGTGTCGACATACTACCCCTTTCAGTCTTAGCCATAATTATGGCCAGAATTCGACCTCAGATCAAGGCCGATGCCACAGCCGTCTATGCGCGCTGGGGAATTAGCCTCTCGACGCAATCAACATGTTCCTCGCGAAGTCGATCGAAGTCGGAGGCCTCCCCTTCGACATGCGACCCAAGACTCCCACGTTCGATGGTCTCGAGCGCTACGCCTATCGCCCCACGATGGACTCAAACGGCGTTGCACAGCAGGTGTGAGACCTCCAAACCGCCTGAAGATTTGTCGGGGCAGGGCGGGGTAGAGCGGTCATTGCAAACCCTCCCCTAACCTCTATAGCGTGAACAGTTGGATTACTTCTTTAACGAGTTTCGCTGTTCTCGCTGTGATTGCTGCTTCGTCCCAATCGTTTCTTGAAGCAATATCGGAGTTGATATTCAAGCCGTTGAGGTAGCCAACAGAGTTGCCATCTTTATCCTTCCTGAGCTTCTTTTCCTGGAAGGAAAGATTGCTCAAGGTTGAGTTGTAACCAGTCAAAGTTAGGTTGCCGAGCTCATGGACATGATCGTTCTGAATCTGGGCGGCGAGCGCCTTGTCTCCACCGGCAATCATGGTGACCCAAGCGTCAGGTAGGTTCTTCCCCTGGGGAAGAACGTGTTCGATAGTCCAAACGTATGTACCAGAAGGAACGCGCTCCCAAAGGCCCTTCATCTCCTTGGTAACCGACGGCGTAGCCAAGCTCGTCAAAATGAACCTAGCCGTGTCAGGATTGGATTCATAAAGCGGGCCAGCAAGCATCTCAGCAAATCGATTATCGTCTGCCGAGACCGCCAGAAGCTTGGCGCGCACGAACTGCACGAGATCGTCACCAGTTTTCTTTTCATCTTCGATGCCCTCAACGATGTTGATGAAGATCCTGGTAAGGTCGCGCGTTGGAGGAGCGTCGGTAAGGTTACGCCTTACGAAGAACTTGACCAAAAGATCATTTACCTGGACCAGATGCTGATCCGTGAGCGAAAGGCTGTCCGCTCTCCGCATCAAGTGGAGCAGGAGCACATACGAGGGAACGCCCTGAATCCTTGAAAGGTTCATAAGCGACTCTTCCAAGTCGCCAGAGATGCCATCCGTGTCCACAAGCGCGATCTTCGTGTACTCCTCCGCGTTCTTGAGCAACCAATCGAGCATGCTTAGCTGCATCGTTCTTAATCTGCTTCTCGTAGATGTGGAGGAGGTTTGACCTGGTTGCTACGGCTCCGAGAGGGTACTGAGCGGTTCCGGTGATGAACGGCTTGTTCACCTCTCGCCTGAACGCAGCGTATGCCTGTCTGAAGAAGCGCTCCTGAGTCTTGTAGTCCTCTCCAAGCAGGGAGGCATGCGCTGCCACTGGTTGAAGTGGTCGTCCAGGTCCTCCTCGGTTGCGTCCTTAAAGCTGGAGAGCAGGGTGTTCTTGATGAGGTCAACCGCGCTCAAGGCCTGGCCCCTATTGTTAAGGGACTCGAACAGGGTATAGGCCTCGGATGCGTTGGAAACGCTGATCTGGACTATCACTGCGGAAAGCACTTTGTCGAGGAAGTTGCTGAAGGCCCTCGTAGGCGTTGTTCGGGTGGGTTCTCTCAGGCGCTTCGACCATGGCCTCTAGTCGGGACTCGAAGTATGCGTATGCCTTATAGATCTTCCTGTTGCCTGCGTACTTGGGCCTCTTGTCCTTAATTTGATTGGAGACCCGCTCTCCCATGAGAGCCCTGTAGTCTTGGAGGTTCTGGCCTTGGACCTGGGGAACCACGCGCGTCTGCCCCTTGGACTTCTTCATGATGAGGCGGTTCTTGAGGTTGATGAGTTCGACGTTGACCTCATCTTCGTCCTCCTCGGCATCATCTTTGTGCTTGCTGAGCTGGTCGTACAGTGCAGCAAGCAGCAAACTGACGGTGGTGAGCCTCTGCTGGCCGTCGATAAGCTCGCATTGGGTCACGCCCTTTTCCGCATTGTAGCCATGGTCGATGACGATGATAGAGCCGAGGAAATAACCCTTGTCATTGTCGGAAATGTCGTCGAAGAGGTTCTCCCAGTCGCGCTTTGGCCCAGGTGTACTCGCGCTGGTAGCGAGGCACATTAAACATGAGGGGTGAGTCCGTAGAGAATAGCTCGCCGATAGTCGGTTTGATTACGTCGTTGATCAACGAGATCACTCCAATTGGCCTGGTCTGGTTTTGTGGACCAGGTGTGTTGAGGGTTGTTGGTTGTTATTGGTGGTGTTGTGCCCATTGGCGTGCGTATTGGTTGGGTGAGAGCCAGCCCAGCGCACTGTGGGGGTACTCTTCATTGTAGCGGCGCGACCAGGCGCTGATCAGGGCGCGCGCGTGATCGAGGTCCTCGAACATGTTGTCCTCGAGGAGTTCGTCGCGCATGCGGTTGTGCAAGGACTCCACGAATCCGTTATGCCACGGCTGGCCCGGGGGTATGAATGCTTGGGAGCGTGTCGTGCTCGCTGTCCCAGCGTCCCACGCCTGCGGCGATGAATTCGAGCCCGTTATCGGCGCGCAGCACCTGGGGTGCCCCATGGGTTAGGACAGCCAGGTCAAGCATTTCGATCACGTCGACGGCTCCCATGCGCCGCTCAACGCGCAAAGCCAGGTGCTGGCGCGTGAACTCATCAACGACGATACAGACCTTCAAGACACGCCCCCTCCAATCCGAATCGAACTGGAAATCAATGGCCCACACCTGCCCCGGCGCACTAGCCTTGACCAGGCGCTGGAGGCGCGGCGCGGTGCGGGGCTTGTGGGCTTTGCGCGGACACCCGCGCAAGACGCTGAGAAAACCCCTGGCCGATCAGGCGGCTTTGCCGTGAGTCGCATACGAAACGAAACTCAGCGGCACGTTGCAGCACTTAAAAGCGCAGGTCAAAGCCCTATCTTCCTACTCCCACTCGATGGTGGCCGGGGGCTTGGAGGTCACGTCGAGGACGACGCGGTTGACCTCGGGCACCGAGTTGGTGATGCGCGTGGAGATGCGGGCCAGGACGTCGTAGGGCAGGCGCGTCCAGTCGGCCGTCATCGCGTCCTCGGAGGACACGGGGCGCAGCACGATCGGGTGGCCGTAGGTGCGGCCGTCACCCTGGACGCCCACGGAACGAACGTCGGCGAGCAGGACGACCGGGCACTGCCAGATCTCCTGATCCATACCTGCAGTTGCGTAGTGCGGACAAAACACGCAAACCCTCTGCAGGCGCCGCGCACCAAATCCCACCGGCATACAATGACTAAATGACTGAAACAAGCAGGAAAGCGCAGTGGTTTTCCGATAACGAACGCAACTGGGACGACCGCGCCGAGCTGCACATGGCTGGCAACTACTACGACTACCAGCGCCTTCTCGAGGACCCGACGGCCATTAGCTCTGAACTGGCCCAAGATATCGAACGATTCGGCGATCTCACCGGCAAAGATGTTATCCACCTGCAGTGCCACCTTGGAACGGACACGATCGGGTTTGCGCGCCGCGGGGCCTCGCGCGTCATTGGCCTCGATTTGTCCGAGGCCTCACTTGCCCACGCACGCAGCATCGCCGAGCGCGCAGGCGCTGACGTGGAGTTCGTTCACGCGAACGTGTACGACGCGCGCCAAGCAGTGTCTGGAAACTTCGATCTGGTGTACACCTCGATCGGCGTCCTGTGTTGGCTGCCCGATATCGCCCGATGGGCGCAAGTCATCGCTTCCCTGCTCAAGCCGGGCGGCACTTTCTTCATCCGCGATGACCATCCGATGTTCATGACAATCGGGGAGGATATTTCCGACGGGCTCAAGATCGAGCAGCCATACTTCGAGCAGGACGCTCCGATGACGTGGGATGACGATTCAAGCTACGTGGACTCCCCCCGGTGCGCCGCGGATTACTCACACAACGAACCACCAGTGGAATCATTCCCTTGGCCAGATCGTCACTGCTCTCATCAACGCTGGGCTGGTGATTGATGAGCTTGAAGAGACCCCGCGCGCTGCCTGGTGCCCGTGGCCCGAACTTATGGAACAAGATTCCACTGGCGGATGGCATCTTCGTGAGCACCCCGAACGTCTGCCCCTTCAGTTTGCGATCACCGCACACAAAAACTGAGGGCACACTCCTACTCCACTTGGATCAAGCATTTTTCGCGTGCATGTACTCGAGTAGATCTATCCCGATCTTTCCTTGAACAAACAGAGCATGCGCATGAGAATGACTACTCCCAGTTGGGTAATCGCCAATATGCAAAGGACCCCCGAAGCCATTAATTCAGGGGTCCCTCATGCTGAATTCACAGCACCAATGCGGAAGTACTACTCCCACTCGATTGTCGCATAGCCCGTTTCCGTGTAGTCAGCGGGGCAGGTGAGCTGGGATTCCTTTTACTCTTTCATTGAGAGAGCCGTGTAGTCACCCTGTAGTCAGCACTGACTACATGCGATGTAGTCACTTGAGAAGAGTATTTTCGTCCGACCGAAGAGTGATAGCTTTGACCTGCGGAAACGCAGTTCGGTTGTGCGCAACTGACTACATGGATGAAAGGGGTGCCGACGGGGTGGGCCGCTCCCCGACCCGAGAGTAACAAATCCCGAGCGAAGAGTGTTGGCGATGATCTGGGGAAATATACTCTAAAGAGAAGGAAGTAACCACATAGAACGCAATGTGGATCTACAAATGTCGCTCATCGTGCTAACGAAAATGTGCAAGAAGAGGCTGCAGTTACCCAACACTATTTCAGCGCAACCATGAGTTGCTCAATCTTACTGTTCACAAAGCTAGGATTATCAACATTCGAGTTATGCCCTGCTCCAGGTATCCACACGAGAGGGATCTTCTCACCAGCAGCCCATTTACGGTTAAACACTTTGACATCGCCAGCATGGTCCTTCTCCCCGCAGAGCAAGAGCGCCGGACAGTCAATGTTGTAAGCGCGCCTAGATTCAACAGCATCGGCGAGCATCTTGTAGCCGTGCGCGGCGAGCTCCACATACTCCTCCTTGGCGTAGCTCTCGATGAAGGAACGCATGCCGGCCTTCCCCTGGGCGGTTGTTGCCACGCCCCACGATCCCAGCACCTTCAGCCACGACCAGGGCACAAACTGGTACATCCCCTTGGTATGGCGCAGCGCTTTGACCTCCCACGTCGAGTAGTACTTCCTCTTGAGCGGCGCTGAATCAATGGAGACGAAGCCGGCAGCTTCTCTCGGATGGAGGTCGATGAACGCCTGTGCAACGTAGCCGCCGACCGACTGGCCCACAAGCACGAGGTTTTTGATGCTCTCAGCCTCCAAAATTGCGTGCAAAATACGGGCGCAATCGTCCATGGAGAAGTCAAGCGGATATGGGCGCGACTTCCCATGTGCAGGAGCATCCCATACCAGGCAGTTTGCCTTACCTGAGAAATACGCCATCTGCGCGTCGAACATGGTGTGGTCGGCAGTGAGACCAGGAAGAAATACAAGCCACGGTGCGTCCGTGTCAGCAGAAGCGTCTATCCAATAGAAGACATTGCCGCTGCTGGTGTGGTAAACGCGCTCATGCAAGGTTTGAGGCATGTTGAATCTTTCGCAATCAGGTTTTTAGCTGGACAGGCAGCCGTGGCGTCTTTGGCAGGTACTCGCTTGAGGACGACTAGATCTCCCAGACCGGGACAGCCTGCACCACTGCTTCAACGGTGTCGCGCTCGCAATACCGAAACGCACCATCGCCTCAGGCTTACTCATCCCACCGTCAACCATAGCCCTCGCCGCAGCGACCTTGGTCTCATAGTCGTATCTCGCCCGCTTTACTCCCATGACAAGAAGCCCACCCCTCCCGATCACGCGGTACATCTTCTGCCACTCTCTCACAGTCTCGGCACACACACCAAGCCTCCTGGCGCTCAAACCATAGCCAAATCCCCTCGCAAACATCTCCACCGCCTGCTCCCGAAGCAAACGATCATGCCTCAACCCCAGATCCACAGACACGAAAAGCCTCCCATTCCCTGGACTTCAATTTCGATGTCCAAGAAACGGGAGGCAGTTCATGACGAGGCCGGGGCTATCAGTCTGCGAGCTCAGCTCGGTATGAGCGTCACTCCCACTCGATGGTGGCCGGGGGCTTGGAGGTCACGTCGAGGACGACGCGGTTGACCTCGGGCACCGAGTTGGTGATGCGGGTCGAGATGCGAGCCAGGACGTCGTAGGGCAGGCGCGTCCAGTCAGCCGTCATCGCGTCCTCGGAGGACACGGGGCGCAGCACGATCGGGTGGCCGTAGGTGCGGCCGTCACCCTGGACGCCCACGGAACGAACGTCGGCGAGCAGGACGACCGGGCACTGCCAGATCTCCTGATCCAGTCCGGCCGCCGTGAGCTCCTCGCGGGCGATCAGGTCGGCGGCGCGCAGGATGTCCAGGCGCTCGCGCGTAACCTCGCCGATGATGCGAATGCCCAGGCCCGGGCCCGGGAAGGGCTGACGGTTCACCAGGTAGTCGGGCAGGCCCAGCTCGCGGCCGACCGCGCGCACCTCGTCCTTGAACAGGGTGCGCAGGGGCTCGACCAGTTCGAAGGTCATATCCTCGGGCAGGCCACCCACGTTGTGGTGGCTCTTGATGTTGGCCGCGCCCTCGCCGCCGCCGGACTCGACGACGTCGGGGTACAGCGTGCCCTGGACGAGGAACTTCACCTCGCCGCTGGCGGCGCCAACCTCTTCGATGACCTGCTTCTGGGCGGCCTCGAAGGAACGGATGAACTCACGGCCGATGATCTTACGCTTCGCCTCGGGCTCGGTGACGCCGGCCAGGGCGGACAGGAAGCGCTCGGACTCGTCGCAGGTGATGACGCGGATGCCCATGCCGCGCGCGTAGTCGTTCTCAACCTGCTCGCGCTCGCCCGCGCGCAGCAGGCCGTGATCGATGAAGAAGCAGGTCAGCTGATCGCCGACAGCCTTGTGCACGAGGGCCGCGGCCACGGAAGAGTCCACGCCGCCGGACAGTGCGCAGATGACCTGCGCGTCGCCGACCTGCTCGCGGATCTTCTCGACCTGCTCGTCCACGATCGAACCGGCGGTCCACGTGGGCTGATCCCCGCACCCTCGTACAGGAAGTTCTTCAGCGCGTCCTGGCCGAACTGGGAGTGGCCCACCTCGGGGTGCCACTGCAGGCCGTAGAGGCGACGCTCACGCGACTCGAAGGCCGCAACTGGGGTCTCGGTGGTGGAGGCGGTGACGGTGAAGCCCTCGGGCGCACCCTGAACGGCATCGCCGTGGCTCATCCACACGATCTGATCGTCGGGAGTGCCGCCGAACAGGCAGGAGTCACCGGCCACGGTAGCCTCGGTGTGCCCGTACTCGCGGGTGCCCGTGCGACCCACGGTGCCACCCAGGGCGTGAGCCATCGTCTGGAAGCCGTAGCAGATGCCCAGGACGGGCACGCCGGCCTCGAAAATCGCGGGATCGACGGAGGGCGCACCCTCCTCGTACACGGAAGACGGGCCGCCGGAGAGGATGATGGCGGCGGGCTCCTTGGCGAGCATGTCCGCCACGCTCATGGTGTGAGGGACGATCTCGGAGTAGACGTTGGCCTCACGCACGCGGCGCGCGATCAGCTGGGCATACTGTGCGCCGAAGTCGACGACGAGGACGGGATGCATGTCAGAAGCGTTCACCCTGCCAATGGTACCCGCGCGCGCCCCGCCCCGTCGCACTCCATTACGCATGTCACCACAGCGCAGCCCGGATACGACGACGGCCCCGCCCCCCGGGTGGGGACGAGGCCGACTCGCGTTGCGCTGGAGCGCGCGGATCAGCGGAAGATGGAGCGCAGCACCGGGAAGGCACCGGTGGCCACGGCGGCCTTGACCAGGTCGCCGATGATGAAGGGCACGAAGCCCTTGGCCAGGCCCTGCGCGACCGTCATGTGTGCAAACGGGATCATCCAGGCCAGGCCGAGGATGTACACGGAGAAGAGGGACACGAGCGCGGTCGGCGCCATCGTGAGGACGCGGCGGTCGGCGCCACGCTGGGCGGCCAGGCCGGCGATCGCGGCGACGAGGAAGTAGCCGAGGATGTAGCCGAAGGAGGCGAAGGCCCAGCCCACGTTCGTACCGGTGAAGACCGGAGCACCCGCGATGCCGAGGAGAGCGTACGCGGCAACAGAGACGAGGCCTCGGCGCGCACCGAGGGTCGCACCGACCGAGAGCGCGCCAAGCGTACCGAGCGAGACGGGCACGGGCGTGAAGGGCAGCGGGACCGAGATGCGGGCCAGCACGATCATGGCGATCGTACCCGCGGCGATCAGGGCGATCTCACGGACGATCGTGCCGCCGAGGCGGTCGGCGAGGACGCGGTTCTCGCGCGCGGCGACGGGGGAAGCGGTCAGAGTCGTCATAAGGCACCTTTCAACAGGACTAACAGCCTTTCATTCAACAATTGAACAATATGCTGCCCGCCACTCCCTGTCAAGCACACCCGAGCACATCACAGGGGGCGAGCGCCACCGGCGCTCGCCCCCTGGAGCCCATGAGCGGGTTTGATCAGTGCGCGAAGTGACGCGTGCCCGTCAGGTACATCGTGATGCCCGCGGCATTCGCAGCGTCAATCGACTCCTGGTCACGCACGGAACCACCCGGCTGGACAACAGCCTTCACGCCCGCGTCGATCAGCACCTGCAGACCATCAGCGAAGGGGAAGAACGCGTCCGACGCGGCAACCGCACCGATGGAACGCTGCTCAGGAGCCTCGGCCACAACCTCGGACGCGCGAGCACCGCCCGCACTGTCCACGTTGGAGGCCGCCGCATCACCCGTCGAGCGCGAGCCCAGCGTATTCGCACGCTCAACCGCCAGCTTGCACGAGTCCACGCGGTTCACCTGGCCCATACCCACGCCCACCGAGGCGCCATCCTTGACCAGCAGAATCGCGTTAGAACGAACCGCACGCACCGTGCGCCACGCGAACTCCAGGTCCGCCAGCGTCGCCTCGTCGGCGGGAGCACCCGCCGCGAGCGTCCAGTTCTCCGGAGAATCGCCGGGCGCGTCAATATCGTCGCGCTCCTGGACCAGCAGGCCGCCGCTGATCTGCTTGAACTCATACGAACCGCGAGCCGGGGGCTCCACCTGCAGGACACGCAGGTTCTTCTTGGCACTGAGCACCTCGAGCGCGCCCTCCTCGTAATCGGGGGCCAGCACGACCTCGGTGAAGATCGGGACGATCTGGCGAGCCAGCTCCACGCTCACCGGGCGATTCACGGCTATCACGCCGCCGAACGCCGACACGGGGTCGCAGGCGTGCGCCAGGCGGTGGGCCTCGGCCACGTCATCTGCCACCGCGATGCCGCAGGGGTTCGCGTGCTTGATAATCGCGACGCAGGGACGCTCGTGATCGTAGGCGGCACGCAGGGCCGCATCACCGTCCGTGTAGTTGTTGTAGCTCATGGCCTTGCCATGCAGCTGGCGCGCGTTCGCGATACCCGGCGCCAAGGCCTCGTCGTCGGCCTCCTCATCCTCGAAGGACTCGTCGATCTCACGGTAGACGGCCGCGCCCTGATGCGGGTTCTCGCCGTAACGCAGGGACTCCACGCGCTCGAACGCGTCGGCCACGAAGACGGGCATACCCGAGGCCTGTCCCTCCTCCTCGGGGACCTCCACCACGTAGTCTTCCTCGGTCTGGTAGCCCAGCGACTCCAGGAACGCCGCGTCGGAGGCATCCAAGTGGGTCTCGGCGGCCTCGTCGAGGGTCTCACGCACGTCCTCAAGATCCAGCTCGTCAGCAAACCAGCCGGCAATCGCCAGGTCGTAGGTCGCCGTGTGCGCAAAGGCCTCGGCGGCCAGCTCACGGCGCTGCTCAAGGGTGAAGCCCTCCCCCCGCCGCGGCCTCAGCGACATCCGCGTAACGCTCCGGCGAGGTCACGACCGCGACCGACGGATGATTCTTCGCGGCAGCGCGCACCATGGACGGGCCGCCGATGTCGATCTGCTCAACGCACTCATCGAAGGACGCGCCCGAGGCAACCGTGTCCTGGAAGGGGTACAGGTTGCACACGACCAGGTCAAACGCCTTGATCCCCAGCTGCGCAATCTGCTCGCGATGCGCGGCCTTACGCTGGTCGGCCAGGATGCCGGAATGAATGAAGGGGTGCAGGGTCTTGACGCGACCCTCGAGCACCTCGGGGAAACCGGTCACGTCGTCGACCGGGGTGACAGCCACGCCAGCCGCCGCAATGCGAGCGGCCGTGGAGCCCGTGGAGACGATCTCCACGCCGGCCTCACCCAGCGCACGCGCAAGGTCCTCCAGGCCCGTCTTGTCATACACAGAAATCAGGGCCCGCTTAATCGGGCGCACGTCAATGGGTTCCAGGTTGTCCAGTGAGACGGACATAGTTCCTCCAGGTTGAGACCAAACCCAGGCGCCCAGGCGGGCGACGCCTCGCGGGAAATGCAGCCGCTCCCCGGTGGTCATCCACCCTCGCCAGTCGCGGCACCTCCCAGTCTAGTTCAGGCCCTCGCGCCGCGTCGCCCTCGTCTCGGGGTCATCCGCGTCACCTTCAACCTGCGCGGACTCATCGCCCACGGGCTCGTCCGCGGCCGTTTCGTCTGCTTCCTCGGGCATCTCGTCCGCTTCTCCCCCTTCGGCCACCGCATTGAGATCCTGAGCCCCGACCTCGTCGGCACTGTCGTCCCCGGCGCTGTCCTCAGCGGAATCGGAAGCCTCAGCCCAGGCCTCGTCCGTCGACGAGGCGGCTGTGCCCACACGGGAGGCACGCTCGGCGGCGCGGCGACGCAAGGCCTCGCCCTCGTTGCGGACCCGACCCGCACCCTCGCCAAGGAGCGCACGCGTCGTCGGGTGGGTCGCCAGCGCGATAATCAGCGCGGGCAGGGCGATCTCAAGCACGAGCGCCACAGTCGCCCACCCCACGCGCGGGCCCATCGACGCCAGGCGCACGGAACCCAGGCTCATCGTCGCGCTCCACATCCACAGAGCCGTCACGGCCGCGACGATCAACGAGGCCAGAACACCCTGCGCGCTCTGGTGCAGCAGGTGCTCACGACGGAACGAACGCGCCGCGACGATGCCCAGGCCAACCCCCAGCGCAATCGGCGCGAGAATCACCCACAGACCAGGAGCCGTCTCCGGAACAGCACCCAAGAGCGGGATGGGCGGGATCGGGCCAGTGCCCGCCACAGCCGGAGAATGCAGCGAATCGATCGCCGTCAGGAAACCCGCACCCGACCACCACGAAGCCGCCCACGCCATGACCGTCGGCGCAAACGCCAGCTGGGCGCCGACAATAAACGCCGTATCCGCGCCCGAGGCCGCCCCCAGGATCTCCTGAATCCCAGCCATCCGACCCCAACCAGCCACAAGCGCAACAATCGCGCCAACGAGCGACGCACCCGCAAGCACCGCCACGGACAAACCCCCCAACTTCAGGCCACCCGAAATCCAGTGCTGCATCGTCGGAGCCTCATGATCGCGCGCATACCCCGACGCAACAAACCACACCGAGCCAATCAACGGAATCAGCACGCCGCCGATCGTGCCCGTCCACCAGTGCGCATGAGTGCCCGACGTACCCGCGAGCAGCCAGGACGTCAAAAGAAAACCGGGCACAGCAAACAGCGCCGCAGAGCGCGGGAAACCAGCCGTATTGCGCAGCAGGAGGCGCACAAGGACGATCAGGAGCGCGCCCGCCAGCGTCGGGATCGCACGGTAATGCACTCCCCCAACCACCGACGTACCGCCAATGACAGCCGCCCACAGGTCCCCGCCCAAGCCGAGCGCGTCGCGCGGCGTCGTATCATTCATCCACGTATTCGAGCGCAACGTCAGGTAGGCGATCATCGCGCACACCGTGATGAGCGCCCAGCCCGCGAAGGCTGCCTCAACACCCGCGATCACTCCGCGTGCCCACCCCTGCGGGACGGCAACACGGATCGTCGCCCGATCCGCCACGTACGTGGTCGTCGTCCGCCGGGGGCTGGGTACTTCTCTGATGCGCTCGCTCACAGGCCCATAGTGTCAGAATCGGCCCGGGGCCGCGACGCTGCGCGCCGACCCCGGGCCGATTCGTGCTGTGACGTTAGCGCGAGAGGATCTCTCGAGCGATCTGTGCCGTCTGCGAAGGAGTGCGACCCACGCGCACGCCCACGGCCTCGAGCGCCTCCGCCTTCGCGGCAGCCGTGCCCGACGAACCAGACACGATCGCGCCCGCGTGGCCCATCGTCTTACCCTCAGGCGCGGTGAATCCCGCGATGTAGGCGACAACGGGCTTCGTCATGTTCTCCTGGATCCACGCGGCCGCGCGCTCCTCGGCGTCGCCGCCGATCTCGCCGATCATGATGACGAGATCCGTATCGGGATCCGCCTCGAAAGCAGCGAGCGCATCGATGTGAGTGGTGCCCACGACCGGGTCACCACCGATGCCCAGGCACGTCGTGAAGCCGAAGTCACGCAGCTCGTACATGAGCTGGTAGGTCAGCGTGCCCGACTTGGAGACGAGGCCGAGACGGCCCGGGCCCGTAATGTCCGCCGGGGTGATGCCCAGGTTCGCCTGTCCGGGCGAGATGATGCCGGGGCAGTTCGGGCCGATCAGGCGAATGCCCGCCTCAAGCGCGCGCTCAACGACGATGGTCGAGTCCTGGACGGGGATGCCCTCGGTGATGAGAACGATCGTCTCAATGCCCGCCTCAATGGCCTCGAGGGCAGCGCCCTTCGCGAAGGCCGGGGGCACGAAGATAACGGAGGCGTTCGCGCCGGTGGCCTCGCGGGCCTCGGCGACCGTGCCGAAGACGGGGATCTCGACCTGGCCGTCGGTGACCTTGTCGGCGCCCGGACCGTAGCCCTTCACATCGAACGTGACGGTCGTGCCGGCCTGCGCGGATTCGTGCCGCCCACGATGGTCGTGCCCGAGCTGAGCATGCGCTGAGTGTGCTTACGGCCCTCGGCGCCGGTCATGCCCTGGACGATGACCCGGGTGTCAGAGTTGACGAAGATAGTCATGGTGATTCTCCTGGAATTCTCGGGTCGTTACTTCGACGAGGCCTGGGCTGCGAGCTCGGCCGCACGCCGGGCTGCACCGTCCATCGTCTCTTCCATGTGGACAAGCGGATGCGCGGCCTGGGCGAGGATCGCGCGCCCCTCCTCGACCTTGTTACCGTCGAGACGCACGACGAGCGGCTTGGAGGCCGCATCGCCCAGCGTCTCAAGCGCACCGATGATGCCTCGGGCGACCTGGTCGCACGCGGTGATACCGCCGAAAACGTTGACGAACACGGAGCGAACCTGCTCGTCGCCGAGGATGATATCCAGGCCCTTGGCCATGACCTCGGCCGAGGCGCCGCCGCCGATGTCCAGGAAGTTCGCGGGCTTCATGCCGCCGAACTCCTCGCCGGCCATCGCGACCACGTCGAGCGTCGACATGACGAGGCCCGCGCCGTTACCGATGATGCCGACCTGGCCCTCCAGGCGCACGTAGTTGAGACCAGCCGCCTTCGCTGCGGCCTCGCGCGGATCCTGCGCGGCCACGTCCACAAGCTCAGCGTGGCCCGGGTGACGGAAGCGGGCGTTGTCGTCGAGAGTCACCTTGCCGTCGACCGCCCACACGGAGCCATCGGGACTGGAGACGAGCGGGTTGACCTCAACCAGAGTCGCATCCTCATCGCGGTAGACGGTCCACAGGGTTTCGAGGACGGGAGCGATGGCCTCGGTGGTTTCCCTCGTCGAAGCCCGCCTCCTTCGCGATGTGGCGGGCGACCTCAGCGTCAATGCCAACGACCGGATCCAGCGGGACGCGGGCGAGGGCCTCGGGGCGTTCCTTGGCGAGAGTCTCAATATCCATGCCGCCCTCGCGCGAGCACATCGCCAGGTGGCGGCGGTTCGAGCGATCCAGCAGGATCGAGAAGTAGTATTCGGCGGCGATGTCCGCGCCGACAGCGATCATGACCTTCTTGACGATATGGCCCTTGATATCGAGGCCGAGAATCGCCTCAGCCTTCTCGTAGGCCTCGTCGGCGGTGTGGGCGAGCTTGACGCCGCCAGCCTTGCCGCGGCCACCGGTCTTCACCTGCGCCTTGACAACCAGCAGCGACGCACCCTCCGCGAGCAGCTCGCGCGCACCCTCGCGCGCCTCTTCGGGGGTCGACGCCAGGCGGTAGTCGAGCACGGGCACGCCGTGCTCCTTGAACATCTGCCGGGCCTGGTACTCGTAGAGATCCACCTTATTCCCTCCGTTGAACGTGGTGTGGTCAGCGCAATAATTCTACCGTGCAACCGGCACAAACGCGCCATTTCCTTACATTATGAAGGCTTGTCACGCCCTTGACCCGAGCGCGCTTTTCCTTTGACGTCGCTTTGCGTTGCGAGTCGTGTCATGGGGTTGGCGGGGCGAGTTGTCGACCTCGTTGGTGCGGGCTGGGCGTTCCCACTGCCCCGCATGATCACGTCCACGGCGACGAGGCCAGCTCTTGAGATGCAACTCAGCGTCATTCGGGTCCCACCAATTCGCACGTGGGCCCGATGGTCTGCATGTGGGCAGCGCCGCCCACGCGCATATCTAGGGGTTGACATGCGCATCAAAGCGCTGACGTGCGTATCAAGGGGTTAACGCGCATCTTCAGCGGTTCACGTGCGACCAACACACCACGACAGAGACCGAATCCGCCAAAACGCAGACCCATTCAGCCACAACCGTCGTAATTTGACTGTTTTCACCCAATGGGTCTGCACTTTGGCGACCGCACCGCCTCGAACCGCGGCCGCGCCGCCACCAATCGGGGGGGGAATTGCACTACACGGGGGTCCGACACGCCGGCGACACGCCGCCAGAAGGCTTCGTGTAGTGCAAAACCCCCACCGCCACCAGTGTGGAGCGCGCTGCAGGGGCGGGAGGGTCAGGATGGGGCACCGGTGGGTGGCGGAAACCCGGCAACTGCACACACGGAAGGTGCCACGACGAAACAAATCTCGCCCAACAAGAACCACGCCGCGCCGCTTCGGTACAAAACTCTCCCCGCACACCCCCTCGCACCGCATGTGCGGGACAAAACTCTCCCTGCACGCCCCTTCTCACCGCATTTCCGGTATAAAACTCTCCCTGCTCACCCGAAATGGCTCGATTTGGCGCTATTTCGACATGCAGGGAGAGTTTTGTACCGTTCTCACCACCAAGAAGCCAAGCAGGGAGAATTTTGTACCGAACGCGGGGCAGAGATGGGGCTAGCCACGACAGCACAACAGGCCCCACCTGTGTGGAGGGCGGCGGCAGGGCCTGGTCCAGACAAATTTCGCACGTAATTTCCGACGGTCATTTTTTGAGACCGCCTAAAAACGTTGCAATTCCAACGGCACGAATTCAATATTTGAAGTAATCGCAGGGGAATTACGTGCGAAATTGCTGAGTAGCGGCGGGGCCTGGCCGCGGTGCCGAAGAGTAGTGGGGCCCATATGCTACACAGGCCCCACCGGTGTGGTGGGCACCGACAGGGCATGGTCCAGACAAATTTCGCATGCAATTCAAACACAAGTGACACAGCGTCGCAGACCGATACGAACTAGCGCGATGCCGGAGGGGAATTGCATGCGAAATTGGCAGGGCGGTGGCGGGGCCTGGCTGCAGTGCCAATGGATAACGGGACCCGGACACAGTATCCACAAACAACAGCAACACCCCGCCCAAGCAAATTTCGCATGCAATTCCCCCACGACATGGATCGACGCACGCTCAAAAACCGCAGAATATCAACGATTAGACTTCAATACTTGAAATACACTCAGGGGAATTGCATGCGAAATTACCGAGATGCAGTCAGGACCCAGCACCACGCCACTGACCCACAGGCACGGAGGACGCCGGAGGGGCCGGATGGCCCGGTCGCGGCGCCCGTGGGCGGTGGCGGGGCCTGGCCGGGCTTCGAGGCGACGCGCCGAGCAAAGCTCGCGGCGCGGACGGCTCGCGGGCGGGCCGCCGCCCACCGGCACACACAGCGGCCCGGCCCCACAACGCAGCGGCCCGACCACAGCCGGGATACGCTACGAAATCTTTTCCATCGGCGCCATGCGCACCAGGAGGCGCTTCTCGCCCAGGCCGAAACGGATGCGGGCCACGGTACGCGGCCCCTCGCCTTCAATGCCGGTGACGGTGCCGGCGCCAAGGGTGGCATGCTTGATGCGGTCGCCGACCTTGAGAGAGAGAACGGGCTTGTCGTCGGCGGGCTTCGCTGCGGGTGCAACGCCCATGCGCGTCACCTTGCGAACGCCCGCGGGCTGCGCGGAGGCGCCGCCGCGCCCAGAGCCGAAAGCACCCGTATCAGTGTCACCCCAGGGGTCGCGCCCCTCGCGGCTGCGCGAACGCCCGTAGGAACCCGAGCCGTAGGAACCCGAACTGTAGGACCCGGACCCGTAGGAACCGCCGTAGGACGCGCGCATGCGCTCCCCCCGACGTGGCCGCGCGGCGCACGTCGAGCAGCTCGGCGGGGATGTCGTCGAGGAACCTGGAGGGCGGCATCTCCTGCGGCGTCCCCCAGGCGCTGCGCACGGCTGCGCGCGTGAGGTAGAGGCGTTCGCGCGCACGCGTGATCGCCACGTACGCCAGGCGGCGTTCTTCTTCCAGCTCGCTCTCGTCGCCGAGGCTGCGCTGGTGCGGGAAGGTGCCGTCCTCCATGCCGGTGACGAACACGACCGGGAATTCGAGGCCCTTCGCGGTGTGCACGGTCATGAGGGTGACTTGTCCGCCGCGCTCACCCTCCGCGGGCACCTGGTCCGAGTCGGCCACGAGGGCGACGCGCTCGAGGAAGTCCGCGAGTGTTCCACCCGGAGCGTCGGCCGCGAAAGCCCCCGCGACCGAGTGCAGTTCCGCCAGGTTTTCCACGCGCGAGGCGTCCTGCGGATCCTCGCTGCGGCGCAGCTCGGCCAGGTAGCCGGTACGGTCCAGGACCTCTTCGAGGATGTCGGCCTGGGATGCGCCTCGCGCCTCCGCGGCGCGCAGGGTTTCGATGAGGCCCCAGAAGGCGGCCGCCGACTTGGCGGCACGCGGGGTGATCCCCAGGACCTCGGGCGCGCTCTCAGAAGACACAGAAGACACAGGGGACGAGGCCGGGGCAGCCGCGCTCTCAGCCGCAGAACTGCTCTCACCAGCAGTCCCGCCCGCAACCGGATCATTCCCCGCCACTTCATCCGAGGAAACGGGAGCAGAGGACTCAGCCGAGGCCTCGTCCGGGGACGCGGAACGTGCGAGCGCGTCGGCGTCGATCCCCTCGCCTTCACCCGCAGGGCACCCGGCGCGCAGCCACAGGTGACGCAGGGCTGCACCAAAGGAGATGCCGTAGTGGGCGGCGTGCGCGGCGATGGCTTCCTCGGCTTTGGCGCCGATGCCGCGCTTGGGGACGTTGAGGATGCGGCGAGCCGCGACCGTGTCGTCGGGGTTGGAGATGAGCTGCAGGTACGCCAGCGCGTCCTTGATTTCGCGGCGCTCGTAGAAGCGTGTGCCGCCGACGACGCGGTACGGGATGCCCTGGCGCACGAGGAGTTCCTCGAGTGCGCGGGACTGGGCGTTCGTGCGGTAGAAGACCGCGATGTCGCCCCATTCGACGCCGGAGTCCGCGAGGCGGTCGATCTCGCCGACGACGAAGCGGGCCTCGTCGTGCTCGGAATCGGCGGCGTCCAGGGTGATGAGCGCGCCGTCGCCCGAGGCCGTCCACAGGTTTTTCGCGCGGCGCCCCGTGTTGCGGGCGATGACCGCGTTCGCGGCCGACAGGATGTTCTGCGTCGAGCGGTAGTTCTGCTCGAGCAGGATCGTGCGAGCGCCCGTGAAGTCGCGCTCGAACTCCTCGATATTGCGGATCGTGGCGCCGCGGAAGGCGTAAATCGACTGGTCCGAGTCACCCACGACCGTCAGCTCCGCGGGCATCACCCCATCGGATCCATCTCCCACGAGGGCGCGCACGAGGACGTACTGCGCGTGGTTCGTGTCCTGGTACTCGTCCACGAGAATGTGTCGGAAGCGCCGGTGGTAGTGCTCGGCGATCAGCGGGTTGTCGGCCAGCAGCTCGACCGTGCGCATGATGAGGTCGTCGAAGTCCAGCGCGTTCGAGGCGCGCATGCGCTTGTCGTACTCAACGTAGGCGTCGGCGACGATGCGCGAGACCGGGTCCTTGCCCGCCGTTTCCGCGTAGCGCGCCGGGCCGATCAGCTCGTTCTTCGCGTCCGAAATGCGCGCCGCCACCATCTTTGGGGTGAAGCGCTTAATGTCCACGTCCTGGGCTTTGAGGACCATCTGGATGAGGCGCTGGGAATCCTGGGCGTCGTAGATCGTGAAGGACGAGGACAGGCCCGCCGCCTCGTGCTCGTAGCGCAGCAGGCGCACGCACGCCGAGTGGAAGGTCGACACCCACATGCGGCGCGCGTCGTCACCCACGAGGGCGCCCGCGCGCTCGCGCATCTCGGCAGCCGCCTTGTTCGTGAAGGTGATCGCCAAGATTTCCCCCGCCCGCGCGCGACCCGTGGCCAGCAGGTAGGCGATGCGATGCGTCAGCACGCGGGTCTTACCGGAGCCAGCACCCGCCAGGATCAGCAGCGGCGAACCCGCGTGGGTGACGGCCTCACGCTGGCGATCGTTGAGGCCGCGTGTCAGCGACTCGGGATCCACACTCGGGCGCGAGGGGCGCTCCCAGCCGGACGAAAAACCACCCGAAGACGCGGGAGGCTCCCACGCCGACGGCGCGCCCGACGCCCCGCCCGGCACGGCAATCTCCGGCCACGCCTCGGAGCCCAAGGCGTCCTCCACATCAAAGGCGGGCACCTCCGGCGGCACGTAGTCGTCCTGAAGACCCCCATCGGGGCCGATCAGGAAACCAAGGTCAGGCAAAGAAGTCGCGTCACTCATCGCCTCCAAGGGTAAACCGCCCCACCCTCACCTGCGACCCCCGCCCCGGGTGGCGCCAACCACGAAAGCCGGTTCGCGACGAGGCCGGGGCCTCCCCGCGCTGTTGCGCGACAGAAAGCCCCGGCCTCGTCGAAGCGATTACTTCTTGCGGTACAGCGACTTCGTCGCGTACACCGGCTCCGTCGTCACCTGGATGCCGAGGGAACGGAAGATGCCCTCGTCCACGGGGCCCAGGATGACCGACTCGTGAACGTCGCAGTCGCGCAGCGAGCTGAGCTTATCCAGGGCGCGGCGCGCATTATCGTCGCCGTTGGCGCTCACCGCGAGCGCGATGAGGACCTCGTCGGTGTGCAGGCGCGGGTTGCGCGAGCCCAGGTCGCGGGTCTTGAGGCGCTGGATCGGCTCGATGGACTGAGGGGCGAGGAGCTGGACCTCGTCGGGCAGCCCCGCGAGCTTCTTGAGCGCGTTGAGCAGCATCGCCGAAGAGCAGCCCAGCAGCGCCGACGTCTTACCCGTGACGATCTGGCCGTCGGGCAGCTCGATCGCTGCGGCCGGTTCGCCCGTCGCCTCGGCCAGCTCGAGGGCCGGACGCACGACCGGGCGGTCCATGCGCCCCACGCCCACACGGCTCATCAGCAGGGAGATGCGCGCCGACTGCACGGGCTCGCTCATTTCCTTCTTCTCAGTCACGAGCGCCTTGTAGTAGCGGCGAATGATTTCCTGACGCGAAGCCTCCGCGCAGGCCTCGTCGTCCACGATGCAGTGGCCCGCCATGTTGACGCCCATGTCCGTGGGGCTCTTGTAGGGGGAGGAGCCGAGGATCTTCTCGAACAGGCGGTTCAGGACGGGGAAGATTTCCACGTCGCGGTTGTAGTTGACCGTCTTGATCCCGTACGCCTCCAGGTGGAAGGGGTCGATCATGTTGACGTCGTCGAGGTCGGCCGTAGCGGCCTCGTAGGCAATGTTCACCGGGTGATCCAGCGCAATGTTCCAGATCGGGAAGGTCTCCCACTTCGCGTACCCCGACTCGATCCCGCGCTTGTGATCGTGGTAGAGCTGCGACAGGCAGGTCGCCATCTTGCCGGAGCCCGGGCCGGGGGCGGTCACGACGATCAGGTCGCGGGTGGTCTCCACGTACTCGTTCGCGCCGTAGCCCTCATCGGAGACGATCCGCTCAACGTCCGAGGGGTAGCCGGGGATCGGGAAGTGTCGGTAGACGCGGATGCCGAGCTTCTCGAAGCGTTCCTTGACCTCGGCGGCCGCCTTGTTGTCGTCCGTCCACTGGGTGATGACGACGGACCCGACGTACAGGCCGCGCTCACGGAACTCGTCGATCTGGCGCAGAACCTCATCGTCGTAGGTGGTGCCCATGTCGGCGCGAACCTTGCGGCGCGCGAAATCCTTGGCGTTGACGGCGACGATGATCTCAACTTCGTCGGCCAGTTCGCGCAGCATGCGCACCTTGTTGTCGGGCGTAAAACCCGGAAGGACGCGCGAGGCGTGCATGTCGTCGATCAGCTTGCCGCCAAACTCGAGGTAGAGCTTGCCGCCGAATTCGCTGCGTCGCTGGGCGATGTGTCGAGACTGCATCTCGACGTACTGATCACTGTCAAAACCGATGCGGTGCATGCATCCTCCGAGGTCGCAGAAATAGAAGAGGCCGTCCGTGCGGGGCGGGCAGGCGCAGTCGCGCCCTCGGGGTTCCATTGTAAGGGCGACGGCGCGTCACTCTACGGATGGCACGCACGAAAGGGGTCCGACCTCACACGATGTGTCGCTGCATCGCCCAACGCGTCAGCTCATTGCGGTTGGAGAGCTGGAGCTTGCGCAGGACCGCGCTCACGTGGGTTTCGACGGTCTTGATAGAGATGAAGAGGTCGTGGGCGACTTCTTTGTAGGTGTAGCCGCGGGCGATGAGGCGCATGACTTCCTGTTCGCGCGCCGACAGCAGGTCCAGCTCGCTGTCGGTCGTGGAAACCTCGCCGGTCCCGAAGGCATCCAGGACGAAGCCGGCCAGGCGCGGGCTGAAGGCGGCGTCCCCGGCGGCGACTCGTCCGATGGCCTCGACGAGGTCGGGGGTGGAGATCGACTTGGTGACGTATCCGCGGGCGCCCGCTCGGATGACCTGGACCACGTCCTCGGCGGCGTCGGAGACGGACAGCGCGAGGAAGTGCAGGCCCTCGACGTCACGGCAGGAGCTGGCCACTTCGGCCCCACCGCCGCCGTTTCCGCCGGGCAGGTGCACGTCGAGGAGGGCGACGTCCGGGGTGAGCGCGCGGCAGGCTGCGATGGCACCCTCGACGTCGGAAGCGTCGCCGACGACTTCCAAGTCAGCCCCGGAATTTTCAAGCTCGGCGCGCACGCCTGCGCGCACCATGGGGTGGTCGTCGATAACGAGGATGCGGATGGTCACTGTGTCCTCCCGGTGGGCGCTGTTTCTTCCAGGATATCGGAGCGCGGCACGCTCAGAGCAATTTCGGTTCCGCGGGCGAGACGCCTGATCGTGGCGCTTCCCCCTGCTCGGCGCATACGCCCGACGATAGAGTCGCGCACGCCGTGGCGGTCGGCGGCGATGGTGGCGGGGTCGAATCCTTCGCCGTTGTCCTTGACAAAGGCCTCGATGGCTCGGGGGCGTACTTCGACGTAGACGGAGACGGGCGGGGCGCCGTGACGCACGGCGTTTTGGCAGGCCTCGGCCAGAGCCGCGACGAGGGCAAGCTCACCGGGACCCGGGCGCATGTCGCCGACGACGACGACGCTGATCGGCACGCCGTAGCGGCTCTCGACGCCGACGACGGCCTCGGTGACGGCCGCTTCCAGGGAATCGGCGGCCTGCGCGTGGCCCGTGTAGAGCCAAGCACGCAGTTCGCGCTCCTCGGTGAGGGCGATGGCGCGCACGCGGGCCGGGTCCTCGGCGGAGGCGCGGATCAGGGTGAGGGCCTGGAGCACCGAGTCGTGCAGGTGAGCGGCGATGTCGGCACGCTCGGCTTCGCGCACGCGCTGTGCCTGAGCCTGTGAGAGATCCTTCGTGGTGCGCAGCCACATGGGGACGAGAGCGAAGAGCACGCCCGCCACCAGAGCAGCCCCGATGAGGCCGCCGCGCAGCAGGATGACGGGCGGGTTGTCGCGTGAGGCGACCATGACGACGCCGAGCGCCAGCAGCACGATGCCGCCGAAGACAGCCCCGATGAAGCGCACGGAACGCCAGGAGCCCACGTTGCGGCTCTGGCTCCACACGAGCGCAATGCCCGCGATGATCGAAACGATGGCCCCCATGTCTCGCCAGTCCAGCGTGTTCGTCGCGTTCAGGATCGTGCCGACGATCGCGGCCACGATCAGGGCCACGCCGACGACGATCAAGCGATTGCGCGACACCTGGGCGGCGCGTTCTTCACGCAGTCGGACGAGGCCGGGGCTGAGCGTGCCCTCCCCGCTTCGCTCCGGGGAATCCTCGGGGACCGTCACCCACAGCCACAAGTAAACGCCGAAGCCGAGACCCACAAAGGTCATGCAGATCATGATGATGCGCACGAGAGCGACCGACACTCCCAGGTGTACGGCCAGACCCGAGCACACGCCGCCCAGCCAGGGGGCCGGCATGTCCGGGCTCGAGGCGGTCGCGCGCACGAGCGGGGGCCTGCTGGGAGGCGCCGGAATCGGCGGAGTCCACCCCGGACGGGGGGAATTCACGGGTCTGCTCACGCTCCCATTGTGGCATGCCACGAGGTGTCCCCCCGGGATACCCCCAGCACAATCAGGGGTCATTCAGGGGGTCCCCTACTGTCGCACTCCCCCCCGCTCTTTGGTTGAGTAGTGGTATCGATCCACGCCGCGTGGATCCCATCGAGAGGAAGTGCATGATGAGTTGGTCGAACGGCACAACAGATCCGAGTGCTCAGTACCAGCAGCGCCCGCCCCGCAGCGGTTTCTTCGACGCCATCCGAGGCTCCGGGTGGTACCGCGCGAAGCCCCGCGTTCTCGGAGGCGTCTGCTCGGGAATCTCCGCCCACCAGGGGTGGGACCAATCGCTCGTGCGCGTCCTCATGGTGGTCTCCGCGTTCTTCATGCCGCTCGTTGTCCTCGCCTACGGGCTGGCCTGGCTGCTCCTGCCCGAGGCTGAGGACGGCCGCATTCACGTCGAAGAGACCATCGAGGGGCGCTTCGACATCGCCGTCATCGGCGGCGCTCTGATGATTCTCGCCGCCCTGTCCTCAATGTTCTCCGATGTCGGTGTGTTCGGCATCATGGGACTCGGATGGTTCAGGCTCCTCATCGGGTTTCTCTGCCTGACGGGCATTGCGGCCGTCATCGTGGTTCTGATGCGCTCTAGCACACAGGGCGCGGGCCAGCAGCGCCCCTCCTACGGGGCCGCCCACTACGAGGCTCCACGAAACAACGCCCCGTCGGCTGCTCCCACCCCGAACGCGGCGGGCGCCTCCGTCCCTTTTGCGCCAGCTTCCCCGGCCGCTGACGGCACGGGGGGAGCCGGATCCGGGCATGAAGCCCGAGCAGGGTCCCGCAGGTTTCCCCGCGTACGGCGTTCCGAGCGATTTCCAGTCCTCCCCCGCCGGCGCCGCCAGCCCGCAGGCCGGACCACGTCCGGCCGCCGCTACCGCCTCCGTGCCCCACCCCGGCTGGACGCCTCCCGCGAGCGCGCCCACGCCTCGTCGATGGAACGCTCCACCCGCGCCGACGCATCGCCCACGCACCGTTTCCGGCCGCGCGAACCTGGCGATCACGGGCCTGCTGGCGCTCATCACGGCTGCCGTTTTCGCTGGACTGTACTGGGCGGATAAGGGCCTGTCGATCCCCCCTCATCACCGGCGAGACCGAGGGGCAGACGATCGCCCGCATCATCACCATTGGTGGCGGCGTATGCCTGCTTGTCGTCGGGCTCTCCCTGGCGGTTGCTGCCCTGCGCGACCGCAGCGCGGGATGGCTCACCGCCCTGTCGGTCATCGGCATCATCATGGCGTTTCCCACCGCGGCCATCGGCACCCAGGCCGCCCGCCCGACCGATTTCCACATCAACGTTCGCCCCGGAGTCATCAACACGGAGACGACGCGCGACTGGACAGTCGACAGAGTCAGCGGAGGCAATCCGGCCGGCACGACGCTACTCGACCTGAGTGGAGCCCCCGTCGGCACCACGAAGACAATCATCGTCGACTGGGAGGCTTGGAGCAGGCTGACCATTCAGGTGGCCGAGGGACAGCCCGTCCAGATCGTGTGCCAGTCCGACATCGAGACTCTCTCCACCAACATGGACGGCGACGGCTGGGCGTCCTCACTGAACAACTGCGCGGGGGCGACCGCCACCTCCCCCTCCTGGGGAAATCCCTCCCTCGGCGGCATCACCGTCCTCATCACCGATAGCGCGGGGCTCGACACGCTGACGGTCCTGCAGACACCCGATTCCTCGGGAACGTGGGGTTCCAAGCCGACGACGACGCCCTCGGCTACCCCGTCGGCAACGCCCTCGACGACTCCGAGCACCTCTCCATCCCCCACCCCTACCGGCTCCCAGTCGGGTAACTGAGGAAGGACCACGACCATGACCACCTCGAGCGACGACCTCACCACCGAGCTGCCCGAATTCGACGCCACGACGCCGCTGCCGACGATCCCCGCGCCGACTGTCGGCGTCGGCGCGGACGCGACGACGGAACTGCCGACCTCCTCGCCGGATCTGTCCTCGGATCCGCTGGCAGTCTTCCGCGAAGCACCGACTGCCCAGATGCCCACCGACCCCTTTCGCTCAGACGCTGGGACTACGAGCCCGGCGGGCGCATCGGGCGCGCAGGGGCCGCATGCGCAGGCAGGCTCTCCTGCTGGCTCCGTAGGGGCGGGCGGGCGCACCGCCTTCGACCCGGCCTCCACAGGTGAGTCCATTCCCGCAGGGCACGAGGCCGGGGCACCCCATCGTCGTCAGGAGCCCCTGGGTGCTCCCGGCGCAGCGCCGGGCCCGACCCCGGGTGTCAACGCCACGTGGAGCGCGCCGAGAGGCCCCGTCGATGTGCGCACGCTGCCCGAAGCACCGAGCAGGGGCGTGCGGGTCGGTTCCTTCGTGTGGGCGCTCCTCGTGTGCATGGTGGGAGTTTTCCTCATCGCCGAAGCCTACGTGACAAACTTCAACCTGCCGATCCTCGGGATCAGCTCGATCGCAGCGCTGGGTGTCATCTTGATTCTCACCGCGCTCTTCTCTGGACGCTCCAAGAAGAAGTCTCAGAAGGGAGCCCAGTCGCCGACATCGAATCCGGCGGACGCGATCCGCAGGGACTGACGCGGCGTCGCAATACGCACAAACGGGGTGGGCCCGGGAACCGCTTGGTTCCCGGGCCCACCCCGTAATGTGTCAGAAGCGTCGAATCAGAGCAGATCCAGCATCGCCGGAGCCACCAGCTTCAGGACGTTCTCACGACCTTCCTTCGCGTTGGGCGCATCCACCGCGTAGGCCGCCATCTGCTGGCAGGTCGCCAGGTCGTGCATACGCAGAGCAGCGCGCACGGCGTTGACCTTCGAGGGCGCCATCGACAGGGAGGCAACACCCAGGCCCGTGAGGACCAGGGCAAGCAGCGGATCGCCACCGGCTTCGCCACACACGCCGATCGGCTTGCCCGTCGCACGACCGCCGTTGCAGGCGTGGCGAATCATCTCGAGGACCGCGGGCTGCCACGGATCCAGGAGGGGTGCCAGGTTGCCGTCCAGGCGGTCCGCAGCCATCGTGTACTGCGTCAGGTCGTTCGTGCCGATGGAGGCGAAGTCCACGATCGACAGGAGCTGCTCGGCGCGCAGGGCGGCCGCGGGCACCTCGATCATGATGCCGACCTTGGGCAGGCCGTAGCCGCGCGCCTTGTCGGCGAACCACTTGGCTTCGTCAGCAGTCGAGACCATGGGGGCCATGACCCACAGCTCCGCGCCCGTCGCCTTGTGGGCGGCGGCCAGAGCCTGCAGCTGCGTGTCGATGAGGTCCTCGCGCACCTGGCACAGGCGCAGGCCGCGCACACCCAGGGCGGGGTTCTCTTCGGCACCCAGATCAGCGAAGCTCAGCGGCTTGTCGGCGCCCGCATCGAGGGTACGAACGACCACGCGACGCGATCCGAAGGCCTGCAGGACCTTCGTGTAAGTGTCGGTCTGTTCCTCCAGCGTCGGGGCCTCCGAACGCTCCAGGAACAGGAACTCCGTGCGGAACAGGCCCGAGCCCTCAAGGTCGAACTTCGAGGCCTTCATCGCGTCGTCAACCGTGCCGATATTGGCCAGGAGCTTGACGGGGTAGCCGTCGTAGGTCGCGCCCTTGCCGGTCGAACCGGCCAGGGCGAGCGCGCGGCGACGCGAGCGTTCCTTGAGCAGGTCCACCTCGTCGTCGGTGGGGGCGATGATCACCTCGCCGACGCCACCGTCGAGGGCCAGCATCGTACCTTCGGCGACACCCATGATGCCCGCGGCCTTCACGATCGCGGGAATACCCAGCTGGGCGGCCAGGATCGCCGTGTGCGAGGTGGGGCCGCCGACCTCGGTGATGATGCCGAGAACGGTATCGGGGTCCAGGGTCGCGGTCTCGGCGGGGGCCAGATCGTGGGCCACGAGGACGACGGGGCCATCAAAGGCCGGGACGCCGGGCTCGGGCAGGCCGCGAAGCTCGCAGATCGCGCGATCGCGCACGTCGTAGAGATCGGTCGCGCGCTCGGCCATGTAGCCGCCCAGGCCGCGCAGCATCTGCGCATAGTCCTCGACAGCATCGTGGACGGCCTGAGTGATGCCCAGACCCTTCTTGAGCTTCTTGTCGACGGCCTTGGCCAGGCCGCGGTCACCCGCGAGCTGAGCGGTGGCCTTCAGGATCGCCTTCGTCTCCTCCGGCGCGTTCGCGGCGCGCTCTTTCAGGCGAGCGGAAACGGCAGCGAGCGCCTCGCGGACACGCGCGCCGTCGGCGGCAGCATCGACACTGCCCGGCTCCGTCGTGTCAACACCGGGGGCGGGCTGGACGATCGCGGCGGGGGCTGCTGCGGTACCGGCGGAGACGCCGATGCCGTGCAGGGACGTCGTGCGTCGCCATCAGTTCACTCCTGGTCGAGGTCGCGCGAGAGCAGCTCAACGAGCGAGTCGAGCACCGCACCCGCGGAATCATCCTCGGTGGACAGCGTGACAACGTCGCCGTGCTTGGCGCCCAGGGTCATGATCTCGAGGAGCGACGCGGCGTCAGCTTCCTCTTCACCCAGGGAGATGGTCACGTCGACGCCGGAGTCATCAACGGCCTCGGCAAGAATGTTCGCGGGACGCGCGTGGAGGCCAACGGAGGAACCAATTGCAACGGTGCGGGAAATCATGGTTGTTCCTTTCAAGTGCGGGTATGTCCATCGTGAGACACAGGTGCCCGTACGGCCCATGGTAACAGGGCTCAGATACCCGCGCAAAACCCGATATCACAGACCGTGACATGGGATACATCACCCTTATAAATGCTGGCAAACCATGGAATGGACCCCTCGCTCGCTCCCGCGTGACGACGCCCTTTCGTACCCCTCAGCCCCGGCCTCGCCGACGTGATGGACGGCTCCCTCCCACCCAACCAACTACAATGGAGAAGTACCGAGGGAAGGAAAGGAAACCCCGCATGAGTTCGCGCGAACCCACGCTGGCCGACGTCGCCGAGCTGGCCGGAGTGAGCCTGACGACCGTGTCGCGCGTCCTCAACAACCGCGGATACCTCTCGGAAAAGACGAAGCAGAACGTCGCCGACGCGATCAAGACGCTGGGATATCGCCCTAATTCCCTGGCGCGCGCCCTGCACGGAAAACGCACGCAGACGGTCGGCCTCATCGTTCCGGCCGTGTCTCTCCCCTTCTTCGGCGAGCTGGCCGTCGAGGTCGAAAACGCCCTCGCCGACGCCGGATACCGCATCCTTATCTGCAATTCCATGGGCAGGGCGGACCGCGAGCGCGAATACCTGTCGCTCCTCGTGGGCAACCGTGTGGATGGCATCATCTCGGGCGCCCACAACGAGGGCCTGGGCGAATACGACACAATCCGCATGCCGCTGGTGACGATCGACCGCGAGCTGAGCCCATCCATCCCGAACGTGCGCTGCGCGAACGAGGAGGCGGGCGCCATGGCGACGCACGCTCTCATCGAGGGCGGATGCCGCTATCCGCTGCTGCTCACCTCGCGTTCGGGTCCGCGCAATCTGCGCGAGGCAGGCTACCGCACTGAGGTGACACGCGCCGGACTGACCCCGCGCGTGGTGACCGTGCCCTTCGATACGCCGACACCGCAACGTTTCGCGATGGTGCGCGACGCCCTGGATGAGGCCCGCGCCGCCGCTCCCATCGACGGCGTTTTCGCGACCGACGACCTGGCAGCGGCCGAGGTCCTCGAGTGGGCGCGCACGCGCGAGCTGGCTGTCCCCACGGATCTGTCGGTCATCGGCTTCGATGGCACGGAGACGATGCGCCGCGCTCTGCCTCACCTTGCAACAATTCGCCAACCCATCGCGGCGATCGCGCAGGAGGCGGTGACGATCCTCCTCGATCAGATCGAGGGCAAGGCGCCGCGTCCCTCATCCGACGAGACCGGGGCACCCCACGCCCAGACGGTCGAGTTCCCGGGGGACGCTGATTCCGGGGCGCTCGATCAACGCCTGAGTGCGTCACGCGGCGCGAGGCTCCCACCAGTCACGATTGTCGCTGTTCCGCGTCATTTTCTTAGCCCCCGCGAGCGCCCACAGCTACGCACGCGGATAGGTTATCCGCATATGGATAGGTTATTGGCATACGGATAGGTTAATAAGCTATCCGCATCGTCATAACCTATCCGCGTGTGCACAACCTATCCGCATGTTCGGCCGTAATCTGCGAGCAGGCCCCCGTCCGCAGATTCAGCCCTATCCGCATGTTCGGCCGTAATCTGCGAGCAGACCCCCGTCCGCAGGTTCAGCCCTTTGCTGCGGGCAGATCGCCTAGCCGCGAGCGCACATCAACACACCCGGTACAAAACTCTCCCAACACGCCCCCGCCAGCAGCCCACCCGGTACAAAACTCTCCCAACACGCCCAAAAAGGCCCATTTCAGCCAGTTTTGCACGAGCAGGGAGAACTTTGTACCGCATCCACCCCCACGACCCCCAGCAGGGAGAACTTTGTACCGCGCCCAGTGCCAAACCCGGCACAAAACTCCCCCAACACGCCCCCGCCAGCAGCCCAACCGGTACAAAAACTCTCCCAGCGCCCCCGTTCTACAGCGGTTCCGCGAAAAAGTTCGCCCAGCACACCCCACACCACAACAGAACCGCGAAAAAGTTCGCCCAGCACTCCTAAAAACGGCGTTTTTCGCCTCTTTCGCGCCTGCAGGGCGAATTTTTTCGCGCTCACACCCACACCAGGCCGAGCAGGGCGAACTTATTCGCGCAGAGGACTTGACCGGACGCTATGACGGGGCGACTTTGAAACCGCCAACACCTTTGTTCACCGTCGACAGGCCTCGCAGCAGCCACAGACTGTACAGTCGACACCCGCGCCCGAGAACACAAGCTCCCCACAACGAGTGCCACCACAACGAAACGCGCATACGACTCTGCCGGTTCAACAGACGGGTGGGCGGCACCAGCGCACTGCTGATGCCGCCCACCCGTTATGTCGAGAGTAACTCCCGGAAGGCTCAGTCCTCCTTGGGGGCCACGTCGAGCAGCGCGTCGCCGCGCTGGATCTGCCCGCTCGCGACCGGGGTGATCGCACCGAGCTTCTTCTTGTTCGTCACGACGACGGGCGTGATGGTCTCGTAGCCGGCCTCGCGGATCACGTCGAGGTCAACCTCGGCGAGGACGTCGCCACGGCGCACGATGTCGCCCTTGGCGACGCGGGGCGTGAAGCCCTTGCCGTCGAGCTTGACGGTGTCCATGCCAACGTGGATGAGGACCTGGACGCCGGACGCGGACTTGAGGCCGTAGGCGTGGCCGGTCGGGAACGCGACGGTCACGGTGCCATCGAAGGGCGCCACGACGAGGCCATCGGCGGGCTCGATGCCAATGCCGGGGCCGAGCATGCCCTTGGCGAAGGACTCATCCTTGACCTGCTCGAGCGGAATCGCGGTGCCCGCAAGGGGCGAGGAGACCGAGAGGTCAGCCACTGCCTCGTCGCTAAAAGACGGGGCGGCAGCGGGAGCAACGGCTGCAGCGGGAGCCGGGGCTGCAGCAGGGGCGACAGCAGCCGCAGCGGCCACGGGAGCGGCAGCCTTGGCGGCGGGCGCGCGACCCTCCATGTCAGCCTTGCCGCGCGTCATGGCGTAGCCGAAGGTGAGGCCGAAGGAGATGACGAAGACGAGGACCTCGAGGGCCAGGTAGGCGGGGATCGACTTGGGGATGATCGACACGAAGCCGACGAAACCTGCGGCGCCGAGGGCCTGACCGCGCACGTTCAGCAGGGCGACGCCCGCCGAGCCGATGGCGGCGGACACCATCGCGCAGTAGAAGGGCCAGCGCAGACGCAGGTTGACGCCGAAGATCGCGGGCTCGGTGATACCGAAGACGGCGGACACGCCACCGGCGCCAGCCAGGCCTTGAGCTTGGCGTCGCGGGTCTTGAAGAAGACGGCCAGGGCGGCTGCGCCCTGCGCGACGTTCGCCATGGAGGCGATCGGGAAGATGAAGTCGCCGACGCCACCATTGGAGGGCAGGAGCGGAATTTCGATGGCCGGGAACGACTGGTGCAGGCCGGTGACAACGATGGCGCTGTAGAAGAAACCGAAGATGAGCCCACCAAAGATGCCGAGGGTCGTGTACGCCCAGTTGATGCCGTAGGTCAGGTAGTTGGAGAGCTCGCGGGTCACGGGGCCGACGACGACGAAGGCCAGGAAGCCGGTGATCAGCAGGGTGATGAGCGGGGTCAGCAGGAAGTCCGCGGTGCCCTTGAGGACCTTGTGCAGACTCTTTTCGATCAGGCACATGATCCAGGTAACGACCAGGGTGGGGATGACCATCGCCTGGTAGCCGACCTTGCTGACCTCGAGGCCGAAGAGGTGCCACACGGAGGACTGGTCCGTGTAGGCCCAGAACTTGGCGGCGGCCGCGGCATCCGTCATGGAGTAGGCGGACAGCAGCGAGGGCGACACCATGGCAGCACCCATCGCGGCGCCCAGGTAGGTGTTGCCTCCAAAGCGCTTGGCAGCCGAGAAACCGACGAGTACGGGCAGGAACGCGAAGGCCGCGGATGACACGAGGTTGATGAGCGCGTCATAGTCGGTCATCGCCGGATACATCTGGATGACGGACCGCTCGCCGAAAAGCCCCTCGGCCGTGAGGACCGAGTGGAGGGCCATGAGGAGACCACCGGCGATCAGGGCCGGGAGGACTGGAACGAAGATGTCGGCGATCATCTTGATGAAGCGCGAGAAGATGTTGCCACCAGCCTCGGCTTCTTCCTTGGCTTCATCCTTGGAGACCTCGCGCACGCCGTGGTCGGAGACCATGTGAGCGTACACCTGGTCGACATCGCCGGGGCCGACGATGATCTGGAACATGCCGCCGGCGGCGAATGTGCCCTTCAGATCTTCATTGTCGTCAAGGGCCTGCTGATTGATCTTGGACTCGTCCGCGATCACCAGGCGGAGACGGGTTGCACAGTGTGCTGCTGCGCTGATGTTGGAGGCGCCGCCGACTGCTTCGACGACCTCTCCTGCCACCTTGGCGTGATCCATCGCTGATCACATTCCTTTCTGAAAACCCCACGCGCAACGCCATTGTTACGCCGCGCTGGGCGGTGTGTAGCAATCGATTGACATACTAGGGTCACACATCTCTCTTTGGCAAGATGATCAGGGAAAATCTCACGTAAGCCGCTGAGAGACCGCCCACATACGACGAGGCCGGGGCCACCTGAGCAGCCACGGCCTCGTGCGCGGGTCGCTTAGTCGGCGCGCGCGGCGCTCACGTTCGTCACGGAAGCGGCGCCCGTGAGGGTCACGCCGGAGCCGTCGCCGTTCAGGAAGCTGCGGGTCGTGAAGACGCGCGAGCCGTCGCCCAGGTAGATCTCGGTGATGGAACGGTCGTGGAGGATCTCGACGCGGCTGGCCTCCCCCGCCTCCAGGGTGACGACGCGGCGGCCGCCATGGGGGTAGCGCGTGCCCGTCAGGTCGACGCTCAGGCGTCCGTCTTCCAGAGTGATCGACAGGCCGGAGCCGGAACCGATCTGCACGGACAAGGCCCCGTCGTAGGAGGCGTCGAAAGCGAGGCGCCACGAGCGCGACCCAGCGAGCTCCGCAATGCGTGCCCCGGCCTCGTCCCCGGGAACACCCTCGAGTGTGGCGGGCGCCAGGGGCAGGCCCGGCAGGTACGGGCGGGCGATGACGCTGCCCCCACGCAGGGTCAGGGCGCGCGGGGCGGTGAAGCAGTGCACCCAGCCGCCGGTCGCGATGGAGGGCTGGTCGTCCTCCCCGGCGTTACCCGCCCAACCGAAGAGGAGGGTCGGCGCGTCAGGCGAGGAGGAGGCGAAGCGGGCCATGATCTGGGGTGCGTAGAACTCGGTGCCGCGGTCGAGCTCCTCGAAGGAGCCGTCGGCCCCGCGCAGCTCGGTCCCCACGAGCTCGCCGACGATGGCGACGCACGGGAAGACGTTCTCGAAACCCTCGCGCTCGGGCGAGATGCCCTGCGGGCAGAAGATCAGGACGTCGCGCGCCTCACCCGATTCTTCGTCGACGAGGCGCACCAGGTTGGGGCACTCCCACATGTAGCCGAACGCGTCAAAGGTGCCGCCGGCGTCGGGGAAGGTCATCTCACCCTCGCACTCCCACGCGCGCAGGTCCGCGGAGCGGTAGAGCAGGGCCGCGCCCGTGAGGTTCTCGCGCTGGACGCCGAGCAGCATCCGGTAGGAGCCGTCCGCGTCGCGCCACACCTGCGGGTCACGGAAATGCGCCGTGTATCCCTCCGGCTGGCGGTCGATGATCGGGGGCACCTGCTTGTCGAAGTGGACCATGTCGGCCGTGGTGACGACGCACTGGGTGGCCTCGCGCTCCCCCGTCTCGGGATCCTTGTAATTGCCCGTGTACCACAGCTCAACGTGATCGCCGACCTCGATCGCCGTGCCCGAGTAGGCACCGTTGGCGTCCTGGTGGGTGTCAGGCAGGATGGCGGGGGCATGGTAGTCCCAGTGGGTCAGGTCGCGTGAGGTGGCGTGGCCCCAGTAGACGAGGCGACGCGGGTGCTCGGGCGTGTACTGGAAGAACGCGTGATAGATCCCGTCGATCTCAATGAGGCCGTTCGGGTCGTTCAGCCGGCCCACCGGGGGCGCGACGTGAAAGAGCGGGTAGTCGGGATCTTGCGGGGCGCGCGACGAGGCCTCGGCGGCGAGGGCGGACGCGAGAAAATCTTCGGCCATGACCTCACGGTAACACCCCGGGATAGACGAGCGCGCGGGCGGGACGCATCCGTCCCGCCCGCGCGCGCTCACACGTCCATCACACTCATCAAGAGAGGCGACATATCAAGGAAAAACCCAGCTCAGGCGCCCGTCACGTCGTCCGGGTGAGCGTCCGCGTAGCGGGCAAGCTCCTCCTCGACGATGGATTCGTCGAGCTTGACGAACACCGGCGTGGGCTTGGCGATCGGGGTACCGGGCGTGATCGGGTGACGCTCCCAGGTGGGCACGTTCGTGTAGTCGCCCGTGATGATCGGGTAGCCGTCGCGGCCCTCGAAGTCGGCGGGCAGGACCTGCGGGTCGAGCTCGGCGACCTCTTCGATGCGAGGCATCGGCGCGATCTCGCCGGCACCACCCATGACGCGGTCGATGTCGTTGGCCGCGTGGGGCAGGAACGGGGAGAGCATGAGGTTGAGGTCGGCGACCACCTGGGCGAGGGTCCACAGGACCGTCGCGAGGCGCTCGCGCTGCTCGGGGGCCTTGAGCTTGAAGGGCTCGGTGTCGGTCACGTACTTGTTGGCCTCGCCCACCAGGCGCATGGCCTCGGACAGCGCCGCCTTCTGGCGGTGGTGACGGATCAGGTTGCCGACGGTGTCGAAACCGGCCTCGACGGCGTCCAGGAGCGCGCGGTCGATGTCCTCGAGCTCACCCGGGGTGGGGATCTCGCCGAACTTCTTGGCGATCATGGAGGCGGTGCGGTTGACCAGGTTGCCCCCAGTAAGCGACGAGCTCACCGTTGGTGCGGCGCACGAACTCGGCCCACGTGAAGTCGGAGTCCGAGGTCTCGGGGCCGGCCGCGCTGATGAAGTAGCGCAGGGCGTCGGCCTGGTAGCGCGAGAGGAAGTCGCGCACGTAGATGACGATGCCGTGCGAGGAGGAGAACTTCTTGCCCTCCATGGTGAGGAACTCGGACGAGACGACCTCGGTGGGCAGGTTGAGGACACCCAGGTCGCCGGGAGCGCCACCCTTCGAACCCTGGCCGTTGTAGCCGAGCAGCTCGGCGGGCCAGATCTGGGAGTGGAAGACGATGTTGTCCTTGCCCATGAAGTAGTAGGACAGGGCCTCGGGGTCGTTCCACCACTTGCGCCAGGCCTCGGGGTCGCCGGTGCGGCGCGCCCACTCGATGGAGGCACTCAGGTAGCCGATGACGGCGTCGAACCACACGTAGAGACGCTTGGTGGGCTGGTCCTCCCAGCCGGGGACCGGGATACCCCAGTCGATGTCGCGCGTCATCGCGCGGGGGCGGATGTCCTCGAGGAAGTTCTGGGAGAACTTGATGACGTTGGGACGCCAGGTGCCGGACTTCTCGCGCTCGTCGAGCCAGGCGGACAGGGCCTCGGCGAGGGCGGGCAGGTCGAGGAAGTAGTGGACGGACTCCACGAACTTGGGGGTCTCACCGTTGATGCGCGAGTGCGGGTTGATGAGCTCGGTCGGGTCCATCTGGTTGCCGCAGTTGTCGCACTGATCGCCACGCGCGCCCTCGGCGCCACAGATCGGACAGGTGCCCTCAATGTAGCGGTCGGGCAGGGTGCGGCCGGTGGACGGAGAGATGGCGGCACGCGTGACCTGCTCGATCATGTAGCCGTTGTCGCGCACGGTGGCGAACATGTCCTGGACGACGCGGTAGTGGTTACCGGCGGTCGTGCGGGTGAAGAGGTCGTAGGACAGGCCGAGCGCCACGAGGTCCTCGACGATGAGGCGGTTGTTGCGGTCGGCGAGTTCGCGGGCGCTCATGCCAGCGCCGTCGGCGGCCACCAGGATGGGGGTTCCGTGTTCATCGGTGCCGGAGACCATGAGGACGTCGTGGTAAAGCCATTCGCATGTACCGGGAGAAAACGTCGGAGGGGACACCGAATCCCGCAACGTGGCCAATATGACGGGGGCCGTTGGCGTAGGGCCATGCGACGGCGGACAGAATACGACTCATAGCCCCTAACAATACTGCGTAGCGCTCACGAACGGGGAACCGGCCGCATGGCGAGGAATTGAAACACCCCTTGGGTGACTGTGACCGGGGTGATATTCTTGAGGAAATTACTGAATTTTCTGGGAGGTCTCATGCCCCGCGCTCTCATCATTGTCGACGTTCAGCCCACGTTCTGCGAAGGCGGTGCCCTCCCGGTGACGGGCGGTAACGCTATCGCCGAGGCCGTGGCCGCCTACGTGGAGGCGCACCGCGACGAGTATCAGCTGATCGTGACCACGCAGGATTGGCACATCGATCCGGGCGAGCACTTCTCGGAGAACCCGGATTTCGTGGATACGTGGCCCCCGCACGGCGTGGCGGGCACGGACGAGGCCGAGCTCCACCCGGCGCTCGCGAACGTGAAGGCGGACGTGACGGTCAAGAAGGGCCAGTACAAGGCCGCCTACTCGGGCTTCGAGGGAACCACCGAGGATGGGAAGACGCTGGAGGAGGCGCTGCGCGACGCCGGCATCACGGATGTGGATGTCGTGGGCCTGGCGGAGTCGCACTGCGTTGCGTCCACGGCTGTGGATGCTGTCCACGCCGGATTCCCGACGCGTGTCCTGCGCGAGCTGACCGCGCCCGTGACCGAGGAACTGGGCGCGGTGGCTCGCGAGTGGATGACAACCGAGGGCGTCTCGCTCGTCTGAGGCTCCCCGGCCTCGTTTTTAGCGCGCGGCGAGGGCGGCCTTGTAGAGGTCGTTCTTGCGCGCGCCCGTCGCCGCGGCTACCTCGGCCGCGGCGTCTTTGAGGCGCATCCCTTCCGCCGCGAGCGCGAGGACCGCGCCGACGTGGTCTTCGGCGCGCGCGCTGCGCTCGTATCCGGCGACGACGATCGTTACTTCGCCGAGGACGTCGTCGGCGCCGGCCGCGAGCTGGCCGAGCGTGCCGCGGCGCACCTCCTCGTAGTCTTTTGTGAGCTCGCGGCACAGCGCGGCGCTGCGGTCGGCCCCCAGCACCTGCGCCATGCGCGTGAGCGTGGCGGCTGCGCGCCTGGGCGATTCGAAGAAGATCAGCGTGTGCGGGTCGGTGGCCAGGTCCTGCAGGTAGCGCGTGGCTTCCCCGTCCTTGCGCGGCAGGAATCCTTCGAAGGCGAAGCGGTCGGAGGGCAGGCCAGACAGCGCGAGGGCGACGAGCGGCGCGGAGGGACCGGGCAGGACGGACAGGGGAACGCCCGCTTCGATGGCGGCGCGAGCCAGCCGGAATCCCGGGTCGGAGACCGTGGGCATGCCCGCGTCGGAGACGAAGACGACGCGCGCCCCACCCTTGGCGGCCTCGACGATACCCGAGGCCTTGTCGGCCTCGTTATGGTCGTGCAGGGCGATCAGTCGGCCGCCCAGCTTGATGCCCAGGCGCGACGCCAGGGCGAGCGCGCGGCGCGTGTCCTCGGCGGCGACGATGTCCGCCCCTTCGAGAGCGGCGACGACGCGCGGGGACGCGTCACGCACGTCACCGATGGGGGTCGCGGCCAGCAGGATGGTCCCCGCCTCCTGGCGGTAGGGCCTCCTGCGTGCGAGCATCCTGGACGTCGAGGCAGCCTCGGGGGCGTTGGTCGTGTCGGTCGCTGCTTCCATGCCCGTATCGTCTCACTGCTTGTCCGCGCGTGCACGGCGCGTCCGCGTCGTACCCGCCCGCCATTGGGGGACGCGCGAGGCGAGGACGCACGCGGCGCACAGGAGCGCGATGGTTCCGCCTGCGCTGAGGCGCGCGGGGACGGCAATGGCGAGGCCGGAGATCCCCAGGAGCGCGCCCAGCAGCGGGCAGCCGATGAGGAAGGCACGAGAGCTGCGCACGAGGGGCGCGAGCGCGGCGGCTGGCGCGGCAATGAGTGCGATCGACAGGATCGTTCCAACCGCCGGGATCGCCACGGTGACCGATGCGAGGATGAGGCCGAGGATGACGAGTTCGTGGCGAGAGGCCCGCGCGGCTGCGGCTGGGCTAGAGGGGTCGAAGCAGTGGGCGATCAGCTGGCGCCCGCCCAGCATCACGACAAGAAGGGCGACCGCGAG
>BNJV01001564.1_pt1 | contig 109880 bp, 172 predicted proteins | sample 8540591 | NCBI WGS metagenome assembly BNJV01 (sample SAMD00202457, study PRJDB9452) | human saliva metagenome | host: Homo sapiens
GAGTTTGCAATCTGTCCATAGGTAGCAACTTTCTTGGAATTTCACCAACCACTTCTAAAACTTCATAGATAAGTCGATCATCCATTTTCTCACCCTCAATGACAAAGCAATTTGAGTTTCTCTTTGAGTTCTGCTGTCAACTGTACATCGTTAGCCTCGGCAATCTTCTGCGCGATGAAGCCTAGTCCTACCGCCTGTCGTACGATTTCTCGAACTGTCTACGCGGTGAAGCGATCAAAATCTGACTGACCTGTTCTTTCGTCATTGGTTCGGTTTCATTTCAATGGCTAATTGATTTCGTTTTGCCTCGATGGTGATGATAGGTTCACCGACCGTATACTTCATCGCGTTATCGAGCAAGATACGAATCAACTCCGTCATCGCGCTCTTATTCGTTGTGATAATCGTTTGTGCCTCCCCAGTAAATTCTACCTGGAGTCCTTTTTCATTTAAAACTGGTAAAATCTCTTCTACGATACCTTTCGTAACGGCTACTAAATCGACTTCCTCTTTTGTCGCAGCCGCTTCTCCTTCGTCGTATCTTGAAAAGTAACATCTGCTCTACAAAGAGTTCAGACGCTTAATTTGGCGCTTGTTACTATCGACAAATTTAGCTTCTGTGCCCATCATTGCAAGTAAATCCGTATTGGCTGAAAGGACCGCTAACGGTGTCTTAATCTCATGACTGGCATTAGACACGAATTGTCGCTGACGCTCCACGTTTTCCACAAACGGACGAATTGCACGGTTAGATGCAAGACGAACGAGTACATATACAACGAGTATACATAAAATAAATACGGTTAACGTAACCATCAATAATCTTGAATTCTGCTGAACTTCACGATGCGCATCAATAAACACGACCATCGTTTCAGAGTCTGTTTTGGATACTTGGTAACGTAGATCGCCTTCCCAGCCACTTCAGTAGCTGTTCCTTGTGCAATTAGGAAGGCGCTTTGTCAGGACAAATGTATCCTCATCAATAGAAACTAGATGTGTTTTATCCACGATTTAATCGCATTATTCGCTGATTTTCACCACTGCATAACGGATGGATAATTGGTCATCTTTTACGAAACTCCTGACCTTTGGAAATCCATGCTCTGGGTGTTCTTTTGGTCCGTACCATATCTGGAGCTTCAGGAAAAACTCCGTCATTTTCAATGAGCATTGTCGAGAGTCGATCCACTTGTGCTTCTGTTTGCCGATAGTTCAGTACGTTTACCGCCACTAACACAACCAGTAGTACTGCCGTAAACGACAGCATGGCACTTTTTACAAAAGCTTTTTGAAGTTGTTTAAACATGCAAGCTCCCCTTTTATTAACTGTCATTCATTTTTCAACTGTAATTAGCTTCTACCATCAACTGATAGCCCAGACCACGTGCAGATTTAATCGTCACGTTCGCCTCGATGCTTGCTAATTTCTTACGAAGAGATGAGATATTCACCCATACGACATTAATCTCCGCATCTGAGTCGAGTCCCATACTTTTTCCCATAATTAACTCGGTCGATAATACTTGATTGCTATTCATCATAAAGTACTCCATCAGTTGAAACTCTTTATTATTCAATAGCACTTGTCCGCTAGCGGATTGGATTGTGAACTTATCGCGGTTTAATTCAATATTTCCAACCGTCATCACTGACGATACGAAAACATTTGGACGGCGAAGTAACGATTTCACACGCGCTAACAACTCAGGCGCTTCGAACGGTTTCGTTAAACTAATCGTCCTCACCTTCTTCTAGCCCCTGTTACTTTATCTTCTAATTGGCTCTTTGCCGTCAACATTAGAACAGGTGTAGTATTCCCTCCTGCACGTAATTCACGCACCACTTCCACTCCAGATTTCTTCGGCATCATGACATCCAGTAAAATTAAATCATATGGTGTTGATTCAGCATAAAACAACAGCGCGTCCGCACCGTCGTGAACGAGTTCCACACTATTTTTGCATTTTCAGCATCATTTTCAGCGCTTCGGCTAAATCAATTTCATCTTCTGCTACTAAAATTCTCATAGATACTCTTCTCTTCTAGTATACGTTTCTGTACTTAAAATTTACTTAAAACCGACTTCTTTACATGTGTTTTGCAAATGAGACGAGTAGCTCACGCAATTGTTGCTTGGTTGCAGTCTAATCCACGCAATGTATGTTCCATCATTTGATGTTGCGCTGGAATTAAATCATCGAGCAGCTTCTTCCCTTTTTCTGTTAATGAAATGTGCTTTGTTTTCCAGTCTTTTTCAATCGCAATTAATTCCAACTTGTCTAAATGACGAATGCAATGCGTAATATTTCCTGCGTCAAATTCAACGTTTGCGCAATCGTCTTTTGATCCATCGTTTGATTTCGGAAAATCAGATGTAACACTTCAAAATGAGTTCGGATTCAACCCCACTAATGACATCGAAAAGTTTTCAAGTTCTCATTGTAGATTTTCATAATCATCATCCAAATCTCATGAGACACATTCATTTTTTCAGATTCTGTAACCATACAAACACCTCTTTCACCGTTTACTTTACTATTGAAATGACCTCCTGTCAAACTCTCTCTCCGTCCCTGCACCCTCTTTTCCCACTCTCTAGCTCCTAGAAAATTGGTTTAACTAAAACCAGGTCCTTCTCGAAAAAGGTAAGCAATAACTTCTCAATGAACGGCACACTTTCTTCTCCGCCCCTTAAAAATGGTTTAATGAAACCGGGATCTATACGAAAAAGAGTAAAGAAAAACGGTGCCTTCGAAATTCTATAGTAGTCACGTAGCGGCTGTAATCGATGTGAATTACTGACACTTGGAATTCATTCCTAGTGTCAGTTTGAAGATCGATAGACCCGAGACCCAGGCTCAGGTCGGTACAGCACTAATGACTACTATAGAGTTATTTGAAGACACGAAGTGTCTTACTTTTTCTTTTTCCAGAGCTATAAAAGAGCCCTGGTTTCAGGTTAAACCAGACTCGGAAAGCACAATTTCTAGTGAGCTATCCAAATCTCGACGAATCAGCGCCACACACGCAATCACTACCACAACGAAAGTTCCGAGTGCCGCTGTCCTGTTTACAGTAAGTGAATATAACCATGGGCTCATTCCTTCTGGCATATTTACCCCAGAACAACCCCGGCAATATAGTGGAAGAAGTAGCGAACGCCAACTCCTACAAAAGCTGCAGTACAAGCTAACGTAATCGCAGTTGTATATTTTTCAGCTTTTAACGCTTTTTGGAACGGACTATATAGAAGTCCTGCAAGTCCCATCACTGCAAATGCAATGACATATTCGATGAGTACTTGTTCAACAGACAAGAATGACACTTTACCTACTGCAAAGTGGAGTAATCCCCATAGCAAAACCCGCTGCTAAACCTGGTGCCAAGCCGCGGCGTAGTGAAAAATAACAAGAACAATTGCTCCCCACGACGGTGTAAAACCACCCAGCAAAGTCCGGAATAAAGGACAACGCCATTGACAACGCTGCAATAATTGCAGCTTCTACCCATACTAAAACATTTCTCTTCATGAAAAAAGAGCCTCCTTCGTTTATTGAAAAACACAAAGAGACTCCGTCTAAAACTTCGAAATCAAATACAATTCCTACGCACGTACTAACGTAACAGGTTCAAGGGTTTGTAACAACATCTCAGCCAAAATGGCACCCCTTTGTACTTTTCACATATTTAACTGTTTCTAATATACTACTGTAGAGCATATTTAGCAAGCATTATTTACTATGCTTGTGAATTTTTCTTATTGACAATCACTAACATTGATCCTGCTAGAAGTGCCACTACTGCTGCCCAAACTCCTACAGTTTTTGTACCTGTATTTGGAAGTTCTGGTGCTTCTGTTGTAGTTTCTACTGTTGTTGGAGCAACAGTTGTAGAAGCCGCTGTCGTTGGAGCCTCTGTTGTCGTTGTTACTGTTGTTGCTTCAGTAGTTGTAGTAGTTGTTGGAGCTTCAGTCGTTGTTGTTGACGTCGTAGACTCCGTAGTAGTCGTTGTCGTTGTTGGTGCAACGGTAGTCGTCGTTGTTGTTGTAGACTCAGTTGTCACCGCAGTTGTTGTTGGCTCCTCTGTCGTTGTTGACGTTGTAGACTCAGTTGTTGTCGTACTTGTTGTAGGAGCTTCTGTCGTCGTTGTTGACGTTGTAGACTCAGTTGTTGTCGTACTTGTTGTAGGAGCTTCTGTCGTCGTTGTTGACGTTGGTGCTCCGTTGTAGTCGTACTTGTCGTTGGAGCTTCTGTCGTCGTTGTAGTAGTTGTTGTCGTAGTAGTTGTTGTCGTGTCTCTGCTTTATTGACAATTTCCTTACGAGCTACTTTACTTGCATCAAAATCTGCTGCATTTACGATCTACATCATTTTCTAACAGTTGGAATCCTGAAGGAGCTTTTTGTTTCACTGAATAATGTATTCATCGCGTAATAAGTTGGATACTTTTGCAGTACCATCTGCTCCTGTAACTAATTTACCAACAGATTTACCAGTTGCTTTACGGATAACGTCAAATTCAGTCGTTTGCTAAAGCTGAACCATCGTCCCCTTTTTTTATCGATCACAATTTCAAATGTGTAACCATCCGCTGAACCACTAGCTGTTTGATATACATATGGTGATTCTTTTGCATCAATACGTGTTTTGTTTGCATCTAAGCTTGCGTAGTTCACGAATGTTTCCTGAAGCTGGCGCATAAGGAACACGCACTTGATACTCAATTAAGTAGCCCTCTGATTGAGCAACTCGCCTAATTTTTACTGTAAAGCTCTTGTTATCTGCTGCAAAAGTCACTTCTTTATCAGTCACAAGCTGTCTATTCTTCAAAGCAAGTTTTCCGTCATTTCCTTCGGCCCCAGAACACCTTTATACACTTTCACACTTGTTGGGACATATTCCATACCGTCTGTTTTGCAATTGGTCTGTTACGATAGCATCTGAAAAATGCTTGTTTTGACGCATTCACACGTAATTCATACGTACGAGTAATACTGCCATCTTCTGCTTTTTTTGTTCCCCAGCTCACTTTGTCGAACTCTTTATTTAAGTCTCCTGGGACAAATACATAATTAAATTCACCGACTGTTTTTGTTTGTTTGTCGATTGTTAATTTTACTGGAATTTTTGTGTTTTCATGTTGTTCTGCAATATCTACACGTACTGCAAATTTTAAATTACCTGTAATGTCTGAACGTTTTTCAACGAAATCTGTATACGTTAATGTAATGGTTTTTGTATCACGATTAATGACCGCATCTGCAATCACATCACCTGCATCATTTGTAATTTTAAATGTTTGATTTTCAATAAATTTCAAGTTGTCTGGCAACTTAATTACCGTCGTATCGCCCTTAGCGGCTGTTGATGGAACTCCAAAATTCATTTCCACGCTAATATCTGTATATTGATCTGCTGGAGATTTTGCTGGTGTCACTACTTGCTTTGTCACATTAAGCGCCACTTCTTTCGCCGATACTGCCGGACTCTTTAAACCTCCCAAGATAAGGAATACAGTTAAGATTCCTAAAAATAAATAGAATACCTTTTTCATGTTTTTCCCTCCACTAATTTTTTTGAAAACACTTTTTTAGTATATACTGTTTTCCTATCAGGTGCAACTTTTTAAATTTAATTCTCGGAAAAGTTATCGTTTGTTAATATTTGTAACTTGAAAGCAATGGATTTCTACAGCTCCTATGAATGCCCTAGGGCCGAAATTCAAATCTCTTTATTTAGCTTTGTTTGCTTTTAGAAAGTGTCACGTTTAACAATAACGCTCCGATGACACCACAGAAAATCCAGATGGCAATGAATACTAATGGATTTGATACCCCGTTAACAAACGCTGCAAATAATCCACCGTGAGGAACATGGCTAACTAAGGCCAAATGCCATTGATAAGGCACCAGCTACACCTGAAGCAAATGCTAATGGTGGGATGACTTTGTAATGGACGAGCTGCTGCGAAAGGAATCGCTCCTTCTGTAATGAAGGCTGCCCCATTACGTAGTTCACATACGCACTGTTACGTTCTGCTTCTGTAAATAAGTTTTTATTGATAGTTGCTGCAATTGCGATTGCAAGTGGTGGTACCATACCGCCGACCATTACAGCCGCCATTACGTCTGAACCAGCTGCTCCAGCACTTGTGACTAAGGCTGTCCCTGTTATATAAGCCGCCTTATTAATTGGACCACCCATATCAATCGACATCATTGCACCGACTAAGAATCCTAATACGATTCCAAGTTCACGAGGAATATTTGCCAAGAAGTTGATTAAACCGTTCATAACAGCTCCCATTGGTCCGTTAATCACGAATAACATTAAAAAGACCCATGATTAATACCCCAAACACTAGGGAATCAGGAAGATTGGTTTTAATCCTTCTAATGGTTTTGGTAACCATGAGAATGCCCATTTAAGGAATGCGATAATTCCGCCTGCTAGAAAACCGGCTACTAATGCGCCAAGGAATCCTGAAGAAACATACCCTTCAGCGAATACTCCGCCTGTTGCAAAGTCCGTTAATACCGCAGGATTTGCAAACACCCCACCCATGAAACCAACAACTAAACCTGGACGATCCGCCATTGATTGACCGATGAACCCAGCTAACATTGGAAGCATCATCGCGAAGGCTAATTTACCCATACGGAAAATCGCTTCAGCAATTGGATTATAACTTGGATCTTTCACATCAAAGGAAGTAATTCCCCAGAAGAATGAAACTGCGATTAAAAATCCCACCAGCTACAACGAATGGTAGCATGTGTGATACCCCGTTCATTAAGTGTTTGTGAGAATTGACGCCCTAATGATTCGCCCTCTACACTTTCGTCTATTGCACCTGCATCTTCACCAGCATGGTAAATTGGAGCGTCTCGCTTTCGCAGCACGTGCTACTAATTCGTCTGCTTTATTAATTCCATCTGCTACTTTTCATGATGATGACTGGCTTACCGTCAAAACGAGCCATTTCAACTTGTTTGTCCGCTGCAACGATAATCGCTGTTGCATCGGGAGATATCTTCTTTTTGTTAAACGGTTGCCGATTCCTGATTGTCCGTTCGTTTCCACTTTAATCTGTGTAACCAGCCGCTTTTACCTGCTTGTTTTAATTTTTCTTCAGCCATGAAAGTATGCGCGATTCCTGTTGGACAGGCTGTTACCGCTAATACATACACGTCTTCGTTTGAAGGAGTTGCTTCCTCTGTTACTTCTTCACTGCTTCTTCTTGAGGTTCTTCGAATTTCTTGAAGACTTCAACGACTTCATCCGCACTTCCTGCTTGAAGAAGAGCTGCTTTTGCTTCAGGGTTCATTAATACTGAAGAAAGTTTCTGCTAAGGCTTGCAAATGCTCGCCTCCGCCACCTGCAGGAGCTGCAATCATGAAGATGAGTTTTGCAGGCTGTCCGTCGAAGGATTCCACTCGATTCCTTGTTCGCTACGTCCGAAAACAATCGCAGCTTCTGTGATGGATTCTGTGTTGTGCGTGAGGAATGGCAATTTCGTCACCGACACCTGTTGTTGATTGAGCTTCACGTGCTTAAGTGCAGCAACGTAAGCATCCACATCGCTCACTTTACCAAGGCTAGCAAAGTTCCTGCTAAGTGTGCTAACGTTTCTGATTTTTGTTGTTGTCTTTTAAGCGATAAGTCCATCGCTTCTTTAATAAATAAATCTGATAATTTCATCTTCTACTCCTTTACGCTTACAGTTTTGTAACCACTACTTGTGGTAACAATTCTTCGATAAATGATTTTTCGGCAATTCCTACAGAGAAGGCTGTCGCACTTCCTGTAGCGGCTCCTGTTTCAAGCTTGCTGCGTAATCTTTGGTTTCAATAAATTTCGCCATAAAGCCTGAAAGCATTGAGTCTCCTGCTCCAACTGAGTTGACTAATTTTCCTTTTGGAACGTTCGATGTAGACTTCTCCGGTTTCACTGAGGAGCATTGCGCCATCACCCCACGAGAAATTAATACATTTCGAGCCCCCATGTCTTGGAGTTTTTCGCATAATCGACAATCTGTTCTTCCGTTTCAATCGTCACTCAAAAATCTCCCCTAACTCGTGATGGTTTGGTTTGATAATGAATGGGTGATATGGAAGACATTTCGTTAATAAATCTTTCGTTGTATCTAACACTAATTTTACGCCTTTATCGTCGCTTTAATTTCTCGCAATCGTTGTGTATGCCGAGTGATCCATCCATTACCGGCATTTCCAGCTAAAAATACCACATCGCCCAATTGCAAGTTCGTTTCAAAATACTGTACTAAAACGAGCGAAATCTTCTTTGGATACGACTGGCCCATTGGCGTTGATTTCCGTTTCTTCGGTACTCTTTTAATTTCAAATTAATACGCATAACACCGTCGATTTCGATGAAGTTCGTATGAATTCCTTCTGCTTGCAACGCTTCTTTAATGAAGTTTCCTGAGAAACCTGCCAAGAAACCTGTTGCTGTATTATCGAAACCTAATCGTTTCAAAATGACAGACATATTAATACCTTTCCCACCTGCCACGTAGTTTTCTTTCTCACAGAACGGTTTAATATGTGCCAAGTTCACAGTGGGAACTTTAACAACAAGGTCAATCGCTGGGTTAAACGTAATCGTGTAAATCATGCTATCTCTCCTTTATTATGCTTCCATTTCAACAAGACAAATGCTCCCCGGCCATACGGTAGACGTAAGTCAGCTTGCTCCTTCGTCGTGTTTGTGACCATAGTTACTTGATGAAAATCCGCAACCTTACAGAGACTTACTTTTAGCAAATTTGCTCGAATCGTGCCAAAACATACGCTTGATTACTCTTATTAATCGCAATTTTTTAATCATTGCTTCTTCTTCGTCTGAGTCGTGATAGCCATAGCTTAAATCGACTACCGTTCATTCCAAGAGCTTTTTGAAGAAATACTCGCGTAATTGGTTTTTGCGCAAGAGGTCCCACCACGCGCTCGTTTTCCGTTTTAACTTGTCCACAAGGAGCACCGTTTTTAATGCCATAGTCCGTTAATAAGTGTGCTTGTTGCACGCCGTTTGTAATGAGCAGTGACATCCTTTCCTTCTAAATGCGGAATCATCCGAAGCGTTGTCGTCCCGCATCCATATAAATCGTTTCGCCTTTTTGTGACAAGGGGATGCGGCGTAGCGCCCGATGCATTCTTTCTCACGTCGATTTGAACGTTCCTTTTCTTTTTATGGTTGGTTCATACTCTTTTGAATAGACGCGTTTAGCACCACCATGCACACGAGATCAGCGTTCCTTCCTCTTCTAGTAAAGAAAGGTCTCGACGAACCGTCGATTCAGAAGCACCTAAGCGCTGCTCATTAGAATCTCTCTCGTGTGGCACTGTCTTCCTTTTTCCTAATAGGTCCAAAATGAGTTCTTCTACGTTTTTCAGTAAGCGTCGAGCTCCTCCTACCAAATCTGACAAATATTCGTTGAAATCCAGCCTTTTAAACAGTCAAAAACTTGCATATATATAATATAATTTATGCAGACAATTACATTCCTTATATAATATAAAATTATACTATAGCAATCTGTGCAGTAATTTACGTACTTTATGAGAGAGAAATTACACTGTTTGAGATATTTTCTGAATACTTCCGGCAGTATTCTTTCTATATATTTTTATATATCTCGAACCCTCTTTATTAAGGCATAAAACTGCCAGAGATTCCCTCTGACGCCCCTTACTGTTCGCTAACGTTTTAATTATTTTTCTTCTGTTTTCATCTGTGGCAGATTAAGTTTAAGACAGTTCCAGCAATCGCACTAAAGCGCTGTTCCTAGATAGTGACAGCTACTTCAAGCACACTGCACCAAGTCCAGAACTAACATTGAGACTTGCGATAATGAGATTTCGCACTTGTCTAGAAGTCCACTTGTTTTCGATGTAACACTTTCAACCCGTTTGAAGCAACTAACCCTATATAAAAGAATCGCCATTCCACCCAAGCACCGCATTTGGAATCGTACGAATTAGTGCTGTGAATTTGCAAAGAAACTGAATCCAATCGCAATCAGTGGCATTACGAATCACCGATACCGATGCGATACGTGTCAACCCCTACAACTCCATGTTTTCACCGTAAGTTGTATTGGCGAGGTCCCTCCTAGGGAAGAGCAGATACGCGCGCTGCAGCCCCGTCCCCAATCAGCGTGCGGTGTAAGCGGGTCTCTTCAAAAGAAATTGACGTCCGCAGATTTCGCGACACGTGTGGTCCGGATATGTTCAGCAATCGTTACAACCGCTACCGGCAAGCGCCCATGTTTCAGGCCAGTATAAGTGATATTGATGGAATAATCCGTTGTGTGTGAGATGGTAGAGTATAATTCTGGCAAAGCAATCCATTGTGCTCATGACTTTTGTGAAATCGACTAGTCAAAGAAGATGTAGCGATATATCCACCGATAATCCCGAATAGGAATGGAATGATTTTCAAAGCCTTTTGCTTTTGTATTAATCAATGCTGATGAGGAATGCTTACGACCGCAACGAGCATTGGCTTCCAGTCACCATCTTTTACAAATCAGCATTCGTTTACGCGCCTATTGGCAAGACCTAAACCGATGACGATAATCATTGGTCCAATGACGATGGCGGTAAGAGTCGGTTAATCAATTCGTTCCTAGAATTTAACAAATAAGGCCACAACCACATAGAGTAGTCCGACTCAACAACCCCTGTTTGCGCAGCATCTGGTTTTCCTTCCATTTGTGTCATCGCGAATTGCATGCGTAATACAAAAGCAAAAAGAGGATCCCAAGTAAACAGGTACTTTAAACTGCGTCGCAACCATATAGATTAGCGTTCCTAATCTCTGACGCACATAAAGCAACCGATGCTGGCATCCCAATATTAACGGCACTAAAACAGTGGCACCGACATCGCAAACACGTGCTGCAAACTCAAGAACAGCCCAGGCACGAGCTCGGTTTTTGATCCATCTAACAGCGGATCGACTTTTTCGAAGTTTGTAACTCCATTTTCACCCCTCTTTTCCGGGCTTTTGCTACAAAGCCCTATGTTTTTAAGCGTAGGGCTAGTCTAATAAACTTGATTCTTAGCCTTTCTCACCTCTCTGGATGAGTTTTAAAAGCCTTGCTAGCAGATAATTATACACCTAAATTGGATTTTGCTATACTTTTTCTGTTTTTAACAAAAGTATTGTCCCATTATCAATCCAGTTACAATGGTAAATAAGCAACCTTAAAGTTGCCCAGTCTAACTGTGGAGGATCATTTATAGTCAAATCAGTAGAAACTATCACAGAATTAATCGAACACTCCCTTGTGGAAACTCGTCGTTTAGTTTCAGACGATTCTGCAGATGTATATGCGCAAAAGTCGAGTCGTTTAACGCGGTGGATCTGGAAAGATCGTATCGCTTTTAAATATGTCGAAACAGCTGAGAAAGATGGTAGCTCCAAAACAGCGACACAATCATCGAAGCAACAAGTGGAAATACAGAGTGTGGGACTTTCATTAATCGTGCTACTGAGGAGGTACAAGAGGTGTTCACAATCATGCAGAATCCCATGTCTATCGAAACGCCGTCAATTAATGAAAGCCTTACGGTACAGAAGTCTTGCAGCGCCTGCCTGTGTCGTTCCGGCGCTGCCGTTGCCAAAAGCAGAAAGGTAGCTGGCACAACCTGGATACTGCTGGGCGTCAATTTCGACAGCACAGGCAAACCCATTGGCTATCACTATCAAACAACTGGGCAAGAAATCATTAAAGCCTTCGACGGAAAAACACCAGACGCTTACATCAGTGGTATCGGTACTGGTGGTACGATTACAGGTGTTGGTCGTGCGTTAAAAGAAGTAAATAAAGACGTGGAAATCATCGGGGTTGAACCTGAAGAAGCACCATTTATTTCTAAAGGCCAAAAACACCGCATCCAGGAATCTCTGCTGGTTTTGACCAAACATTATCGACGCGAAGTCATCGACGGATTTGAACTTGTAACAAGTGACGATGCCATCGAAACTGCGAAAAACTTAGCCTAAAGAAGGATCCTTTGGTTCTTCTTCTGGGCTGCTGTCTGCCCGCTCGTGTGGCAAAACGCTTAGGAAAAGGCAAGTCTGTTGTGGTTCTATTACCTGATACAGGCGAACGTTACCTCTCAACAGGCATTTTCGGCGAAGCGTAATTCGTTCTAAAAACACGAACCTCAAAACTTTATTGCAATCTTTTGAATCTTCATAGTGATGGCAGTAGTTGTACCGGGTTGAGCCAAGGTCTCCCTACAAACTTCAAAGCGAGGCCGTAAAACGGCCTGTAATTCCCGATGGTTACACTCACTGCTGTTCTCACTATAGAATTCAAAAGATTTCCATTCGAGTTTTGAGGGTTCTTTATTGCGAAAATTTAGATTTGAAAAGGCGTTCAGAGAATCCAGATGTATCATGCGTGATACGTATCATGCTATGTTGCATCTACTCTTTACGTATCAGTTTTGATGCGTATCATTTTTGATACAACTCAACTTCGATATGTAACATTTTGTTACGTAACATTATTGTTACACTCAAGGCAAAACAAAAACCACCTTGGAATGATGGCACTGACCCCCGTAAATGAGAATTAATAAACACCTCAAGTTGGATTTGATACAATATTATCAAATGCTCATGGAGGTGTATTTTATGGCAAAAAACGTGTGGCTTATTCTGTCGATACAAAGAATAAAGCCGTAGAAATGAAATTACAGGATATACTACAAAAACAAGTGATGCAGGAGTTAAACATTAAAAATGAAACTCAAGTAAAAACATGGTTTTAGATGGTATAAAAATGGAGAAACTCATCGTTTCCACCAACAGGTGGGAAACAATATTCCTATAATAGCGAATAGCTGAACTTTTCAGAAATCGATCAATTAAAAATTAGAATTACAAAGAAAAGAAGTTGAATTAGAAATATTATACAAGGGAATTGGAAAGGAAGTGTCGCCTCAAGCAGTTGTAAAGTTAGTGGAAGAATTGAAATGTAAATATACAGTTCATTTTAATCTGTTTTTGCCTTAATGTACCCATATCTACTTTACTACCGATGGAAAAAGAAAGACTTTTCTCCAACCGTTATCGAGAAAACTATTGGTAAAATTTGTAGAAAAACAAATTTATTTATGGGTACTGAAAGATTAAGTATTTGATTCTGAAGGAATTAAATCAGATTGTTAACCATAAGGTTGTGCAGCGGATTATGCAGAAAAATGGTTGGAATTGTGCCATGAAACCGAAAAAGCTATCAAAATAGGTAAACCTTTCTCAATCACTGTAATGCTCTGAATAGGGATTTTACAGCGGACAAACCTATGCAAAAGTTGACTACTGATATCACATATTTACCTTTCGGTCCTAAACGATTATATTTATCTTCCATTATGGATTTACATAATGAGAAATCCTTGCGTATACAATTGGTTCAAAACAAGATACTAAGTTTGTATTGGATACTTTAAATCAAATTGACTTACCCTAAGGATGTTCTACTACATAGTGATCAAGGCAGCGTTTATACTTCCGCTGAATACTACAATCTATGTAAAAAGAAAAGGCATTATCCGCAGTATGTCCCGTAAAGGGACTCCCGCAGATAATGCGCCAATCGAAAGCTTCCATTCTTCGCTAAAAGTGCGAAGCTTTCTACATAAAAGATGAAGTAATAACTTCATCTTCTATTGTAATTCAAATTGTAGAAAATTACATCAAATATTATAATGAAAAATAGAATCCAACAAAAATTGGACTACCTGTCTCCGGTTGAATACCGGAGACGGTAGTCATAGATATTTTTATTAAATTCTCACTTTTTGGGGTCGAGTCCCACGATACTCCAAAAGGTGGTTTCACTCTTTAAATTCGATTCAAACTTCTTGTGTTTCAGCTTGTTTTGTTTTCAATTCTTAGCAATATACGCTGTGAGATTGGAGTTAAAATCGCTGTTACGATTACTGAAGCTGTAATTTGAGTCGTTGCTGTTGCTTCGATTCCTTTGAACGAAGCATCCACTGCTGAAAGTGCAGCTGGTATGGCGATAGCGCTGGCTGCTGTGCCGAGATGGCGCAGCACCGGCAACCGCCCATTCCCACCTGTTAAGCGGTCTGCGGTGATAGAAGCAATACCACCGATAGCTGTAGTAATCACCCTAGTAAAAATACCAGGGATAGACCACCTTCAAGGATTTGGCCCAAAAGCTCATGTTAGCCCTAAACAGAAACCAACGACGATAATGATGGCTGTAATCCCGTTTGAAAGAACTTTCTTCATGTATGGAAGGCATTTCCTAACGCAATCCCTAAACACTAAGTGGCAATACAGTTCCGACTAAGTTCCAAATCGAGATGTTTTGCAAGACCTGCACTACTAATACGGCCATTGTTACCATTGGTCCAACGCTAAGTGTTGTAATCCCAACGGCACCAGCATCGATTTCATCCCCATGCACATCTACAATACCCGCATACATTGCGTTATTGGCTACTGAAATGGCACCGATAACGGCAACGGCGCTAAGTCCGAGGAAGTTGTCATTGAATACTTTTCGCAACCAATAACCCTAAGACTACAGATACCGCAATTTTTGCTAAAATAATCACTGCCCCACGTCAACGGCTTTTTGGTGTGTTTTTTAAGAGAAATGGTACCCCTCGATAATGAAGAGGAATGCCCCAACAAGTGGTCCAGCACCTTTCACGATTGGAGTGGTAAATCCACCAATTTGTAATATTTGAGGGAAAAATGTATTAATCACACATCCAATAAACATTGGAATAATGATTGTATCCCAGGAATTTTTAATCTTTTTCATACTGTTCACAATCCTTCTCTGATTTGGAATAAGACTCTAGCTAAAAATCAGCCATCTAATGTGATACCGCCATCGCAGTCACCGATTTCCCTGTAACGAAAGCTTGCAAGGTCGCTTGCAAGAAGAGAATCATTTGAGCGATTTCAGTGAGGTTCTGCAGACGTCCAAGAGGATCATGCTGATAACTTTTTGGCTCTTTTCTTTATCTTCTGATAATACTGTTGTCATATCTGTACGAGTGAATGAAGGACATACAGCGTTACATGCGATATTGTACTTTACCGCCTTCTTTAGCAACGGCTTTTGTTAAACCATTTAAACCAGCTTTAGAAGAAGCATAAGCGGCAGTACCTAAAAAGTCCACCACCAAGTTTATGCAGCAACTGAAGATACGTTTACGATACGTCCACCTTTGTTTTTCGATAAAGTGTGGGAAAATTGTGCTAATTGTTGAGAAGCATCCTGAAAGATTGATGCGGATAGTTCTTTCCCATTCTTCGTATGTTAATTGGTCGAAAGGTTTTGCACTAATAACCCCAGCGCAGTTCACTAAGATGTCTACTTTGCGTTCTGCTAAAATTTCGTTCATGCTTTTTACGATAGATTCATGATTTCCTAAATCCATGTATTTGAAGCTTGTGTGTTCTGGTCCGAACTCTTCAACTGTTTTGTTTGCTGCAGCCTCGTTAATATCTGCGATGACTACAAAACCGCCGCCGTTAACGATACCGCTGCATCGATTTCTTTTACCAATACCATTTGCCCCACCAGTGACGTAATGGCAACTTTACCTGTGAAAATCCATTAGATCACGTCCTTTGATTTGATATGTTCATTCTATCACTAAACAATGAAGTTTCGACTCTTTTTATGGTTAACATTTGTTAACTTTTTAACATATTTTTTGATGAACTATATGTTCCGCCACACTCCCAAAAACCGCAGTATCAAAAGGTTTCTCAGAAATAAAAACAGCCTACGAACAAATCGTGAGACTGTTTGTGTACCATAAAAATTTTATAAAATTGAATATAAACATTATATGAGCAAACTTCTCTCAAATAATGGACTAAATCAACGATATTGTCCTGTAAATCACCAAGAGGGACTTCTTCTTGTTTCTTACGACCTTCATAGAAGAATGTAAAATTGAACTTTCCACCCCATTTTGATTTTTGACGAAAAACGGACGCGCTGACTGCTTCTTCTAAGTCCACTACCCTGAACTCAGTTCCATAAGAAACTAAAATTCCGTCTTTGACAAGTACGCCAAGTTTTTCATCCAAATACTCCGCATCATCTAATAACCGTTTCATATCATATTGGTAGTCAGGGAAAAGCTCATCAAAACGAGCGTAATGTTTTTTGATGCGACGAACGCGAATGATTTGCCAAGCGAATACAATGACAAAAAACACAACGGCTACGATGAACATCACGATATCGACAAACCTTGCCGCACTATCCGTAATGGTTAAAAAATGCTTTAGGTCCAATTTATCGAGAGTCGCCTGCACTGAAAGTGGGCTAAGTTTGAATTTCTGTTCAAAGGCTTCCTTCATTTCCGGTGTAATATTCGTTTGAACGCTGGATCTCCCACGTTTCTCCTTCTCATTAACTACACGTATATTCAAGTAGAAGTCTGACGAGGCGAGTGCGTTCGTTTTCTCAGAAAGCGCCTCTTTAAATTCTAGAATTTGTTTAATTTCAGAACCATCTGTTCTTAAGAACGACACTCCATGATTGTGTTTCACTAAATAATATGTTTCATCGTCTATCTCAAGAGGCTTTGGGTCAATATCTCAATACTTTTAATCGAAGTGGACGATGAATCAGTTTCCATTTTATAAATGACTCCCCTGCTCGTATAATTCACGCCCTGCTCATAAAAACCATACGACGCTAAAAATCCTATCACCACCACTGTTAATCCTAACAGGACGGTAAGAATCCATATCCCCCATGTTCTTCTAAAATCCTTTATGCAAAAACTATTCCACCTTCAAATTCTATTTCTTATCCTAGAGTCTCAAAAATCTACTTTCAATCCTAAATTGTATTCTTCGTTTAAATATTCCACAAGATCTTTTGAGACGTAATAATTGTCTTCTAAAGAGAATCGAATCGTATTTCTTTATTTGCATATTCAAAACGCAAATGAACCCTCATGCCGCCTTTTTCTTCTGTTCTCAAACACGAGATATGCCTTGCTGACTTCTGATAAGTCGACGACTGTAAAGTTAATGTCGTAGCTCACAAGAATCCCTTCCATCACAAGGATTTTGAGTTTCGGATCGACATATTCTGCATCATCCAATAACTGCTTCATATTGTTCGCATAATCAGGAAGTACGCATCAAAACGTGCATACTGCGCCTTCAAGCGACGTCGTTTGATAAATTTGGAACCCAATAAGTCCAAGAACGATTGCAAGCATAACAAACGTTAATGCCGAATCTCCCCATTGAGCTTCAGAAGTAGTTAACTTCAAGATTCTTGATTCATCGATTTTCGTCTTGGCATTTTCTGAATATAGCGGGCTCTCTTTGTATTTTTGGTAAAAGGCATCTTTCATCTCAGGCGTCACATTCACCTTGACGTTTGACCCTTTCCCTTTCCTTTTCTCTGGTGTTACACGCACACTCAAATAAAGATTAACGCTTGCGAGTGCATTCTCTGCGTTTCCGGCAGCTTTCTTTGCTTCTAAGACAGTTTTCAATTCATCTGATTTTGCCTCGAAAACCGCGACGCCTCGTTCATGTTTCACCAAATAATAGTTGTGCCCATTTAACACGAGCGGTTCTGGGTCGATATCCATTACCTTAATGGCGACTGATGAACCTTTATCGTTTACATAGTAAACCTCATTGGCTTTTGTATAAGTCTTCGCGCTCTGGAAACGATTTGAACCCGCACGTGCAATGATCACCATCACTACAGCCATTATCGCTACTACAACCCATATCGGACCTGTTCTTCTTCCATACCCTTTATGCATTTTGAACCCTACTTTCTATTGAAATTTTTGATTCATCTTCTATGAACCATATACCTAATACCATTGATACCATTGATACGGTAGCGATATTTTGGTTCCTTCTTTTTCATTCAAATAATTCACCAATTGGCGAACATTTTCTGGACGATTCTTCAATTGAATGGTTACATTCTTTATTCCTCCAAAAGCAAAAATCAATGGCATAGGTGACACTGCTTTTGCCTTTTGGACGACGAACTTCAACATTTCGTACTTTCCCTCAGCTTAATCACTCTAAAATCCTTATTATAGCAAACGAACTTGTGATCCTTCACCAGAACTTTTAGCTTAGGATCATTAAAATCCGCATCCATTAGTAAAGCCTTCATATTTTGAGTGTATCGTGGAAACTCTTTATCAAATGCCTCGTATTCTTCATTCAATGTACGCACTCGTCTATACGCTAGCGTAGAAGGAGACTAACGCTAATAGAAATACAAAGAGTGTAACCCCGTCTCCAACAATCGATTTATAAATGATGTCAAAGTTAAATAATGAAGGAAGTCCAGCGGTATAGATCTTCTGTCGGTAAGAGAGTTCCCCTTCTGATATTGGTCTGCAAAAGGCTTCCCAGCAATACTGCCGGTATATGAACGGTCGTACTCCCTCTACGCCCCTTTTGTTACTGCTGGCGTTACTCGAACATTTAAATAAATATTCTCTTGTTTTAAAGGCTCCCAGTCATTTGGATTCGCTTTTTCAAATCCAACAACTGTTGAATGTCTTTGGCTTGCGCTTGAAGTGGCGTAACCCCTTTTTCATGCTTTACTAAAGTAATATTCTTTTCCATCGTATGTGAGGGCCTCTGAGTCTATATCCAATACACGAATCGCAACGGAGTTCCCGCATCATTCAAATGATAAATATCTCCCGCCTTATAGAGCGACTCTCTCCCCATGTATCCTTTCACGGTTCCAAAGAAAAGAAAATCCCTAACATTGAACTCAAATGAGAGAGGACCCACTGAGAAAGATTGTTCTTCGCACATACCCTTTATGCACCTTTATTTCCTACTTTCTATTGACATTTTTCCAATCGTCCTTAATTTTAACTGGGACGAAGTAATTCACCTTTCGAACGAGACGATATCCGTCTTCTAGAGTCTTTCCATACGTATTTGGAATAAAGGGAACGTCTTTTTCTTAAACATGAACTTAATTCCATAATACACACGGCGACCTGTACTCGTACGGTATAGATGAATTTCTTTTAATTCTTTTAGCGGAATCACTGTAAAATGACTTCCGTAAAAGATGAGCACTTCTTTTACGATCATCGCTTCGAATTTTTCATCGACATAGTCTGCTTTTTCCTTAAAGTCTTTTCGTTCCCACTCGTTATTTGGGAAGAGCGCATCTAATTTCTTAAATGCGAAATAATATTTCACCGATAATCCGATGACTTGCCCTAGCATCAGGAGAACGATTGCGACCATCGTTAGTTGGAATAAGAGGATTGGATGTGTCCAAACATCGACATCTCGGTAAAAATTAAATTGTTCAAATGTTTTAAAATCAAGCATTAGAGTAATTGCTAAGAGAGCGATACTCCCTGCAAATAACAATAAATAACCTTTCATTCGAGCAAAAATTCGTTTAACCATCTATACACCCCCATCTGTATTATGTATGTATTATACTAAGTTTTTCTTTATTTGTATAGCTTTTTAACGGCTGAAAACACAAAAAGAGTGAGAAGAATGGAATCACCCCTTCTCACTCTCTTACACCTTAACAATTAAGCGTCTGCCTCTTCGCGTTTGGCTTTAATTTCATCAATTAAGCCTTGTAATTCTGCTTCGTCGAAATGATATTTCTCACCGCAGAAATGACACACAACTTCTGCGCCATGGTCTTCGTCAATCAAGTGTTGTAAGTCATCTACCCCAATCGACATCAAACCTGCTCTGAAACGTTCACGCGTGCATCCACAATGGAATTTCACAGGCATCTCTTCTAACTCACGAATGTTTTCTTCGCCAAGTAATCGGTTTAAAATATCGCGTGGTTGTTCTTGTTGGTCAATCAATTTTGAAACCATTGGAATCTCGCTAATACGACGTTCGATTTCTGAAATCGTCGCTTCGCTCGCCCCTGGTAATAATTGAATCATGAAACCACCTGCTGCACGAACCGTTTCATCTGGATTCACAAGAACCGATACCCCAACAGCCCCATTAATTTGTTCAGAGACTGCTAAGTAATACGTGAAGTCCATTCCGAGTTCCCCGTCCACGATTGGCACTTGACCAGAGAATGGTTCTCTCATATTTAAGTCTTTGATGACGGTAATCGTACCATTTGTACCAACGACACCACGGACATCTAATTTTCCTTTGTCGTTTAACTCTAGGCTCACATGAGGGTTCGTGATATAACCACGCATTTCCCCACGACCATTTGCATCGGCCATGATTTTTCCACCAGGGCCATCCCCGTTCACTTGAACCGTAATGCGTTCGTCGCCTTTTAAGCTACTTGCTAATAATTGTGTTCCGATGATTGTACGACCAAGTGCTGCTGTTGCAGAACTCCAAGTGTCGTGTCTGCGTTGCGCTTCTGCGATTGCATCTGTAGCAACCATAGCAACAGCTTTGACCTCATCATTGAACGCTAATACTTTTAATAATGAATCTGCCATTTGTCTCTCCTTTTTTAAAGGAAAAGAGCTGTGACAACAGCCTCAGCTCTCCTATCCTTTGTGTTATTCGTTTTCTGTTGGTCCTTCGAATTGCTTGAGCCCTCAGTAACATCTGCTACTTCCGACTTCTTCATGTTCTTCTGGAACCTCTTTGCCTTTCTGCTTGTTCCGCATCGCGTTTTTGCTAAGGCTTTTTTCGTTTCTTCAAAACTTGCCGCTTCTGTTTCGCTTGGATATTCATCTTCCGCGATTGAGCTGGCATTTCACCTGTTTCGAAAAAGTGATTTAATTGTACGTTCGTCTAATGTTTCTAATTCTAGAAGTTTTTGAGCAATTAATTCTAATTGGTCTTTATGTTCTTCAAGAATTTGAAGTGCTTTTTCATGCGCTTCTTTTCATGATACGACGTACTGCATTGTCGATTTCAAACGCCACTGATCTGAGTAACCTTTTGTTTGACCATAGTCACGTCCGATAAATACTTGATGATTTCCTTCGATTGAACAGTTCCTAATTCGTCCACCATTCCGTACTCTGTAATCATGCTCGAACGATACCATGTTGCTTGTTCAAAGTCGTTAGATGCTCCTGTTGTCTTCACGCCAAAGATAAATTCTTCAGCAAAGACGACCACCAAGAAGTCCAACTACTTGTTCGAACAATTCTTCTTTTGTCATTAAGAAACGATCTTCTTTTTGGAAGCATAATCGCATATCCGCCAGCGCGTCCACGAGGGACAATCGTTACTTTATGAACCACACGCGCATCGCTTAAGACCATACCAACGATTGTATGACCCGCTTCGTGGTAAGCCACCATTTCGCGTTCTTTTCTTGCTGATGGCACGGTCTCTCTAGCCGGACCAGCAATCACACGGTCATGTGCTTCATCCACGTCTAATGCGTCGATAGTATTTTTATCACGACGAGCCGCTACTAAAGCTCGCTTCGTTTAATAAGTTTTCAAGTTCAGCCCTCAGAGAATCCTGGAGTTTGTTGCGCAAATTACTTTTAAGTCCACATCTTTTGCGAGTTTCTTGTTACGAGCGTGTACTTTCAGAATCGCTTCACGGCCTTTCACGTCTGGACGACCTACTAAGATTTGACGGTCAAAAACGTCCCTGACGAAGTAAGGCTGGGTCTAATACGTCTGAACGGTTTGTTGCAAAGCAATCACGATGATTCCCTCAGTTCCTTCTGAACCCGTCCATTTCAACTAGTAATTGGTTTAATGTTTGTTCACGTTCGTCGTGTCCGCCGCCCATTCCAGCACCACGTTGACGACCAACAGCATCGATTTCATCGATAAAGATAATTGCTGGAGCGTTTTTCTTCGCGTTTTCAAATAAGTCACGAACACGGCTTGCCTCCCAACCCCTACGAACATTTCTACGAATTCAGAACCCGAAATCGAGAAGAATGGTACGTTTGCTTTCACCGGCAACGGCTTTCTGCAAGAAGGGTTTTACCTGTCCCTGAGGTCCCTCAAGAAAGTACCCCTGCAGGAATACGAGCACCGCGCTGTAAATTTACGTGGGTCTTTTAAGAATTCCACTCACTCCTACAAGCTCTTGTTTTTCTTCTTCGGCACCGGCTACATCAGAGAAGCGCACTTTACGTTTTGTTTCTTCTGATTTGTCGCACGGCTCTACCGAAGTTCATCGGATTGTTACGTCCGCCTTGGCCACCTTTGGCTCATAAACATTGTATAGAGTAAGAACCCTAATACCCCAAGTGGTAATATGACTTGTAATAATACAGAAATCCATACGCCTGTTGAACTTTCTGGTAAAAGTTTCAACCTTTGTATTTTTAGCTTGAGCCGCTTCATTGATTTCTTTAATCGTTGAGTCGTTTGGTAAGACTGTTGTTTTGAAGTTTGTGCTCTTTGTCGTACGGTTATCAAAAATAGATAAGCTCATTTTGGTTTTTTAGCTTCTGTTGTTTGCTCTTTCGGATTTGTATATTCCCCAGTAATAGTATATACAGAATTCGAATATTGCATCTTGAGATCTTTGATTTCGCCACTTTTTCAGACTTTTGCATAAATTCTGTGTATGAAATATCCGCTATAGGACCTTTTTCGATCCCCTATTAAACATTCCAACAAAATGACAATGGCACCGAAAAATCAAGATATACAGTAAGCTAGATCTTAATATCGATCGATTGTTATTATTCATTTTGCCTCCCCATCTTCTTATAAAAGAAGAACGATAGTATTTTCACTACCGTTCTATCATAACATATTTGACTTTTTATTGACGAATAGTTTTACTCTTTCTTAATCTTCATAGAATTCTGGTTTTAAAAACACCGATACATGGTAAGTTGCGGTAGAATTGTTTGAAGTCTAATCCGTATCCTACAACGAATTTATTAGGAACTTGAACCCCAACGTAATCTGCTTCAATAGCTTCTTCACGACGTTCTGGTTTGTCTAATAAAGTCACCACTTTTACACTTGCTGCTTGGCGGTGTTTTAATAATTCAACCACGTGTTTTTAAAGTACGGCCTGTATCGATAATATCTTCAACGATAATAACATGACGATCTTTTTAACGCTTTGACCTAAGTCTTTTAAGATACGTACTTCGCCGCTTGATTCGAATTCATTTCCATAACTAGATACATCCATGAAATCAATTTCTAAGTTGCAGTCCATTGCACGGACTAAATCTGCCATAAAGAAAATAGCACCCTTAAGAATACAAATGACTAACGGATCTTTTACCGCGGTAATCTTCCGCTAACGTAGCACCTAATTTCTTGATTGTTTTCTGTAACTGTTCTTCTGATACTAAAAATTTCTGACATATCATTTTTAACTATGTGTGCACCCTCGTTTTGTTTTCGTAAGATAGAATCATTTTACCAGTTTCCTCTTCAAAGGACAACGGTTTGGCATAGCGATAGCCCAAAAATTGCGCGAATCGAGGCGTCTTCCAACACCCAAATTTCCTTTGCGTTCTTCGAGTGGAATCTTGCATTGATAAAACCATCTTGAGAGTTTTTGATGCTTGGTTTCACCAGCATCCAGCGCAATCTTGTCTCCCTGGTTTTGCATGACGAATCGTCAGCGGGAAGTCCTTTTGATAGACAGGAATAGTAAACTCGGAAGCCGTCTTTCCTGTAGTGAGCAAGATTTGCTCATCTTCATTTGGACGAATTAAAGTATCTTCCGGTTTTTCCAATATATATTCGATATTTGGAACGACTTTTTGACGTCCCTTTTCAAACGAACATTCCTCGTAACGTTTCTTGAACTTCCAGCCATTTGGGAGGTCCAGCGTGAGTTGTGCCTTGTCGGAACCAACCTTTTCTAAGATTTGCTCCATTTGCACCACCGAAATCGTCGTATCCATTTGCATGAGCACTTGTTGTAAGAGCAATCGTTGCATTTCGATTGGCTCTTTGAGGAAGGCTTCTCGGTGGAATGTGACTTTCTTCTTTCCTCTTTGGAAGAGCTGTTCTTGTTTTTCTTCTAGGATTGGCATCAAGCACGCCACAGCATCCGCAATCATTTGCGCACTCTTTTGGAAGTGGCTTCCGGCATTTGGATTTTCCTCTTTTAAAAACGGAATGACATGATGACGATATCTGTTTCTTGTATAGTCATCAGATTCATTCGATTCATCTTCTAAATAGGGAACGTCATATTTTTTAGCCTCTTGATAGAGTTCTTTTTTCTCATAAGATAAGAACGGGCGTAAAATGTCCAACTCTTTTACGAAACGTTTTTCCTTCATTCCAGAAAGACCTTCCAGCGTACTTCCACGCGACCATTTCATCAAAACAGTCTCCATTTGGTCATCTTGGTGATGCGCCAATACTAAATAGTCCGCCTCATGCTTTTTCGTCACTGTGCGGAAGAAATCATATCTAAAATCACGTAACGATTTCTCAGAAGTCGTCTCTCCTCTACTTCGTGCCAATGCTTTGTCTCGATTGGAATTTGATGAAGCTTGCAAATAAACGATGAACGAGTTGCTCCTCATCCTCGGCTTGTGCTCTTAGTCCATAGTTGACATGGGCCACTACGAGTCGATCTTTTGCATCGTCTCCAAAAGAGTGATCATCGCATTCAAAAGAACCATCGAATCGACGCCTCCGGATACAGCAGCTACATATTTTTCTCAGTATAGTTTTCACATTTCTTCTAAAAACGCTGTTAGTTGATGTTGCATTGGCCTCTCCTTTCTGTCAAAAATCTCCTCCAGTTTTCACCAGAAGAGATTGATGGTTTCATTATGAACGGCGACCGCCACGTCTACGTTTCCCTTCAGTGTTACGTTTCAATGAAGTTAAACGGTCTTCAGAGTCTTTCAAGAAGGAACTCATTAGAGAATCGAAATCTGTTGCTTTTGCTTGCGAAGGAGATTTCTTTTCGTATGGAGCTGAAGTTCTGCTAGCAGTGCGATTTTTCTTAAAGTCTTGAGAATCATTACGTGGTGTAAAAGGTTTCTTTGCACGTGGTTTGTCCGCTGAATCTTCTTTTGGTTTATCAACGGCACGACGAATTGAAAGGCTAATTTTGCCATCATCCGCAATCGTCATGACTTTCACTTTAACCTCGTCTCCAACTTTTAAAACTTCTTTGATATCTTGAATGTATGAATCAGACACCTCGCTAATGTGAACAAGACCTGTCTTACGATCTCCTAAATCCACAAAAACTCCAAAATTTGTAATTCCAGTAACTTTACCAGGGATTACGTTTCCTACTTCGATTGACATATAAAAAGCGTTCCTCCTTCATTATTCCCTTTTCGATACACGCTTGACGTATCAAAAAGATTCATTGCCTAACGGTTTTGAGTCGTCACCTTAACAACAGTTTCCCCTTGTTCGACTTCTTCTTTTGCTTGTTGTGCTTTATGCTCTGCAGTGTCATTTGGCGTGCTGAAGATGATTTCTCCAGTTTTGCTTAAATAATATTCACTACGTGCTAACTTCGCGATATATTCATCGCTTTGAAGAAGTTCCACTTGCTGTGTTAACGATTCTTTTTGCTTTTTCAGCAACTTCTTTTTCAGCCTTTGCTTGTTCAATTTTTTTGATCTAATTGACTCGCTTGGCTAAAATTGGTTCCCAATCCCGACAATCATTGATCCCGAAATGGCAATCACACCGACTAAAATGAGCTTTAGTCCATAGTGAGTGACTCTTGAAAACAGGGAGTAGAAGGTTTTTCTGATTTAACTTGTTGTTCATTGAAATTACATTTCGAATTTCTTTGTTGTGTTTCTTTTCGTCACCTTAATTGTCTCCTTTTTACTTATACAAACTGAGTATAACAAGAATGACGCTCATCGTCCATGGTTACACTAAGATTTTTTTATAAATTTTTGTAAACTTGCTTTTCGAAATTAAAAATGATTCCGCGTTTCTAACGGATATCTTTATAATAACATGTAATGTTACCGTTCGATCGTCATCATGTCGAAAGTTAAACGCGGAGTAGGTCATACCCTTACTCCGCGTAATGACATTCGATGCGTGATCAGTACTGTTATTATAGAATCCGAGTCTTGCAATCATTACAGTTATTATGAAGTTTACATCCGTTAGCATAACGACCACAGAAAGTGCGTTATCTTGTACTTTCTAGTTAACATCTTCGGTACGGAGTTTCACGCGTTTAATGACCACTTGATTTCTCCGTTTCGCGAATGTAGTTTTTTCAAGTTTTCGATAATGATTTCTTCGTCATTATGAATGCGAATCACGAGCTCGTATTTTTTTCGCCATCGAGTTCGCGCGCTTCGACTTGAATCGATTGATAGTCTTCGAAGTGGCAGTAATTATAAATCGACTGCACAATTGTTGGGTCTGGAATTTCACAGTAAATATTTACTTGACGTTGTTTCCCTTGCAAGATTGGTTGATACGCCAATTTTTGGACGATGACAATAATCGCTGCACAAAGGGAACCGAAGAACCAGAATCCTCCGCCAATCGCAAGTCCAATCCCGGCTGTGGCCCAAATCCCTGAAGCGGTGGTCAGTCCACTCACGCGTTTTTTTCACGCATGAAGATGATCCCCCACCGATAAAGCTGATACCGCTGACTACTTGAGCAGCCACACGCGCTGTATCGTAATGCGGTGTATCAATGAAGGCTTCTTTGAAATAATCATCATTAAGCAAGAAGTGAGCGCCACAATCATGTGGGTTTTTAACCCCTGCTTGTTTATTTCTGGAGGTACGTTCGTAACCGATGGCAAGTCCACAAATACATGAAATTAAAATCGCCAAAAAGTGACGTAATTCCATCATTGCATTAAATGGTTGAAAAAAATTAATTGCATTTAAATCCACGGTTTTCCCTCCTTATTTCTTTTTAAAAAGTACTATTTATATTACTCTTTTTATTTTTGTCAACAGAAAACGCATTCAAAACAAATAGATTTCTACATTAAAAAGAATACGACAAACTTGCCGTATTCTCCCATTCATTATAATTCTAAAGGCTCTTCTTTAATCAGCTTCTCTTCAAGAATCGTGAACATTTCCTTAGCGTCTTCTTTTCTCGTTGAATCTAGCAATGCTTCAACTTGTACTAAGACATGTTTGTTCCCGAATTGAATCGCGATTTTATCTCCGACTTTGACGTCTGTTGAAGATTTCGCCACTTTATCATTGATAAACACACGTCCCTTGTCGGCTACTTCTTTAGCAACCGTACGGCGTTTGATTAATCGTGATACTTTTAAAAATTTATCGAGTCTCATCATTTTCCTCTTTTCTACTAAATTTACGTAATAAAGTCTTTCCTTTTGGAATTAGTACCCATTCGCGTTTGGTGAATAAATTCCATTTCATCGTTCCTGCCAGGAAAATCGCAACTCCTATAAAGGCAAAGACGATTGAAAAGACAAAGGCCATCGTTCTTGAATCTTGCATCCCTGCAAAATGCCATGCTCCGTATGATAATACCGAAACAATGACCGTCATGCCAAGTGCAATGCCTGTAAGTAACTGCATAAAATTCCCATCACGTAAGACACTTGTCATAATCTCTTTTGCAAAAGCCATCATCACACCCATCATTACGAAAAGGCCCAAAGCTGTCGCAAGGCTGGCTCCAAGCGTTCCAAACATCGCAACGAATAAGTAGTTCGTACTTGCCTTCACTACGAGCCCAGCTGTGAGTGCCAGTAGCGTTTTGGGATATTGATGCTGACTTTGGAAAATACCGTGCAGCGACATAATGACAGATGCAAAGAAAATACTTGTGACATACACAAGGAGCACTGCCTGACCCTTCGCATCTCCAAAGAGGGCGGTATTTAACCATGGCAAGATGGCAATCATCCCCATCGCTGCAACTACCGAGAAGGTCATCGTCATTCGAAGAAGTGATGTTGACAGTCTCTTAAATTCCAAGTCATGTCCTTTCTTAAAGGCACGTGATAACATCGGCATATAGCTGGATGAAAATCCAACTCCGACCACCATTCCTAATTGCACAAGCGGCTGTCCTCGGTCGTAAATCCCCTTGAGGTCTTTTGCGACTTCCGGAAGCATTCCTTGAGTAGTTAACACATTATACACAGAGAATGAATCTACCAATTGGAACAAGACTAAAATCGAACTGAGGAGACAAATAGTTCCTCCTTCAAAAGCAAATCGTTTAAAGAGATGCCCAAATGTCGGTACTTCCATTTCTACTGGCGTAATCGTCAAGCTATCGAGCGGATCTTTCGTTTCTTTCAATACATAATACAGCATCACAAGAATCGCAAACACGGCCGCAATCGTCGCACTCGACATCGCCCATGTGCCCATCGTGTAATAGTCTGAAATGGTGCTACCAAACAGACTCGCCACAAAGAGAATCACCGCGACACGAACGACCTGCTCCACCACTTGCGAGATGGCAGTCGGCATCATCCGGAAGCTTCCTTGAAATAACCCCTTGTGATGACCAGAAACGGCATCAATAGAAACATCCACGATACGCTTTGGACGACTGGCAAAGAGTTCAAACGTCACCCATCCAGTGCGCAATCATTCCCGCTCCCAAATGGAGGAAAGGCAAAAATCCCCACTCCAACGAGGCTTTGCGATAACGAATAACTGCTTCAATAATTTCTTTAAATGTGTCGACTCCAAGTATTCCGCGACTACATTGAGACGAATACCGGGAAATCCCGTTAATGCAAAGGTCATGCCGATTCCATAAATAGGATACACCTGTTGGTATACATAAAAACCCGGTGTTGCCCACCATATTTTTGGAAAGGAACTCGGTACACCGCGCTCAAAATCTTTGCGATAAACGCGGCAATCGAGAGCGCAATCGCCCCTTGCATCATCCCTTTACTATTTATCTTCTTCATGTTTTTTCCTCATCGCGGGCTAAAAATTTCCCCGCATGTTTTTACAAACAGTTTAACTTGCTCGAGCCATAAGTCAACAGGCTTTTTGCGTGATATTTAATAAAATCTGAAGACTTTCGCCCTTGTTGGCCACTTGCGCTGGTAATTTCACTGGACCAAGCGCTTCAAAGACTGGGCACCCCTTGCAGGCGAGTCGCACTTGGCGGTGCAATCGTAATCGTCACCGAATTATCTTTACGTTTAATCGATACGACGTCAATCTCGTTGGCGTAATGCTTAATCAATCCAACTTCTGCTAATGCGCTCACTTCATCTGGGAAGTCGCCGAAGCGGTCGATAAAGTCATCGAGCAATTCTTCATAAGCTTCCACGCTATCAATCGAGCGAATGCGTTTATACATCTCGATTTTTTGACGTTCGTCTTGAATATAGCTTGCTGGAATATACGCATCAATTTGCAAGTCGATTTCGACGGTTTCTTCGTCCGACTTCACTTCTTTTCCTTGTTTCTTCAACACGGCTTCACTTAATAATTGAGAATATAAATCGAATCCGACCGAATCGATAAATCCGTGCTGTTGTTTTTCCAAGTAAATTCCCTGCTCCACGAATCGATAAGTCACGCATGGCAATCTTGAACCCAGAGCCAAGTTCTGTAAAGTCGCGCATTGCTTGAAGACGCTTCTCGCTGACTTCGGTTAAGACTTTATCTGGTTGATACATAAGGTACGCATAGGCAATACGGTTTGTACGCCCAACACGTCCACGCAATTGATACAACTGCGAAAGCCCCATATGATCGGCATTTTTCAATAAAGAGGGTATTAACGTTTGGAATATCCACCCCGGTTTCGATAATCGTGGTCGTCACTAACACATCGTATTCCCCTTCGATAAATTGGTAGAGAATATTTTCAGCGTCGTCTCACTCATTTGACCATGAATCACACCCGACACGACATCCTGGGACAAGAGCTCTAAGTTCATCGGCCTTCTTCTCAATCGTTTCGACACGATTATATAAATAGAAGACTTGTCCGCCACGAGCCATTTCACGTTCGATGCCGTCACGAATCGTCATCGGGTTTTGTTCCATCACGAAAGTTTGAACCGGATAACGGTTTGCTGGTGGTGTCTCGATAACAGATAAATCACGCACTCCCAAGCATGGACATATGCAGCGTTCTTGGAATTGGCGTTGCCGTGAGCGTCAATACATCCACTTGCGATTTCAATTGTTTCAAACGTTCCTTATGCTTCACTCCAAAGCGTTGTTCTTCGTCGACAATGAGAAGTCCTAAATCTAGAAAACTGCACGTCTTTTGAAAGCAGACGGTGAGTCCCAATGACGATATCGACTGCTCCCTTGCGAAGCTTCTCAATCGTTTCTTCTTGTTCTTTTTACTACGGAAACGACTTAATAATCCGATGGTAAATGGATAGTCCGAAAAGCGTTGTACGAAATTTCTCGTAATGTTGCTCGGCAAGAATCGTTGTTGGCACCAAAGACAGCCGCTTGTTTTCCCATCCATGACCGCCTTGAAGACTGCACGCATGGCTACTTCCGTCTTTCCCCGTATCCAACGTCCCCGACAAGCAGACGGTCCATCGGTTTATCCTTTTGCATGTCTTCCTTAATTTCCGCAACACTTCGCAATTGGTCTTGCGTTTCTGTGTATGGGAAGGCTTGTTCGAAATTCTTGTTGTTCCACCGTATCGCGGCTAAACGCATATCCCTTTCTCGGCGTCACGTTTGGCATAGAGTTCGATGAGTTCATCGGCGATATCTTCAATCTTGGCCGTTACTTTACGTTTCGTCTTCGCCCATTCCGTACCGCCCAATTTATTGAGTTTTGGAACTTTTGGCATCCGACGACACATATTTTTGAACGAGCTTAATTTGAGAAACCGGAACGAATAGATTTCCGCCATCTTGATAGTGAATCGACATGTAGTCTTGGTGGATACCGCAATTTCGAGCGTCTCCATCCCTTGGTACACACCGACCCCGTGATTCACGTGAACCACATAGTCTCCCAACAGCTAACTCGGTATAGCTCTTCAAAGCGTTCCGCGTTCGAGATTTTTTTGATTTCGCGGTGCACGTTTTCGTGAGTTTATTGAATAATTCGCGTTCCGTTAAGATAGCAAATTTATCTTCTGGCAGTTCAAATCCATTGTGCATCTTGCCAACCATGATTTGAAGTTGCCCTTCTAATACAGCTTCGTTTGAAATCACACTTTGGATGTCAAAATCCGCAAAGGTTTGTTCGACCTTTTGTGCGCGTTTGGCATCATCGACTAAAACGATAACTGTTGCGCCTTGTTTCTTCCAACGGTCTGCTTCGACTTTCACCATCGGCATTTGCGAGAAGAACTGTGTCATCGTGCGTGTCGTAATCGGATGAATCGCATCGAGCGCGAGTCTTCCAAGTCCTTTTTGGAAAATGGCTAAATATGTTCTCTTCAATGGACTTTCTTTTAACACTTTTCGTCCATCTTGAACAAGTGACAATCCAGAAGCAATCGCACCCGTTTCGATATGGTGCGTCTTCCAATAGCCTGCCTCTTCTTCCAACGATTTACTCTTTTCGATAAAACGAGCGTAGTCATCAATAATGAGGTACGCATCTTTAGAAACATAATCTAATAAAGCTAGTCTTCTCTGGATAAATACATTCCAAGAAGTACGTTAAGTTCGATGGGATTTCTCCCATTTTCTAATTGTGCATCGATAGCTTGTTGAATATTTTTGAACTTGATCTTTTCGCTCTGGACTTTGAGCCGCCTTCACGTCCTTTTCATAGAGCGCATGAATTTTGGCTTTGCGCCTTCCAGACTGCTTCCTTTTTGAAGTGGCAAGTCTGTTGCTGGTAAAATGCGCACTTCTTGAATCACATCCATCGAACGTTGTGTTTCCGCATTAAACATGCACGAATCGAATCCACTTCCGTATCAAAAGAAAGTCCAGACGTAGTGGATACTCTTGGTCTAATGGGTAAATATCGACAATACTTCCACGAAGCGCAAATTCACCAGGAGTCGCGACCATATTTTCACGGCGATATCCCTAATTCCACTAACTGCTCTACAAAGGCATCCATCGATTCGATTTCAGACCCCATCGACAGTTCAATCGAACTCTTCTTCCATACCGCTGCTGGCACTAAGAGCTTTTGAATCCTCGAGAGCGGCACGATGACGATCCCTTTTTCTCCACGACTTAAGAAATCAGAGCGTGCGAATGCGTTGGCTCACCACATCTGGCGACACTACTGAGAAATCCGCCGCAAGTGACTCTTCTACCGGGAAGAGATGTACAACCTCATCGTCATACCACTCTGATAACTCTTCGTAGGTTTGCGTTGCTTGTAAGAGCGTTGGCGTCACAATCACTAATTGCTTGTCCAATTTCTCAAACGCGCATGACTCAGCCAAAGTGCTTTCACAGATCCACTGAGACCTAGCACGAGTTGACTCTCATGAAGACTAAGAGTATCGAACCACTCTTTAAATCCTTTTCAGTTTACTAATGGTTTGGTGCAATAATTGCATAATGTTCTCCTTTTTCCAACGACAAAAGAGACCGCAAAAAAATTTGCAGCATCTCTTTTCCTCTATTTGTTAATTAAATTGATTCATTGTTTTTGACGAAATCGCTCGTTTCAATCCACGAACGAATCGCATCGACACTCTTTTGCACTGCAAAAATAATGTCCTCTTCTTCCTCTTTTTTTCAAAACGGTTGAGCACATGTCCTACGACCGTACGCCCATCTTTTTGGACGACCAACCCCACTTTTTATACGGTTAAACTCGCTCGTCCCCAGGCACGAAATAATACTCTTGATTCCGTTATGTCCTCCGGCACTGCCTTTTTTTGACGAAGACGAATCTTTCCAACCGGCAGATCCATATCATCATAAACAACCAGCAAGTCTTCAATTCCAATTTTAAAATAATTCATCAGCGGACGAATCGCTTCCCCCGATAAGTTCATAAACGTCAATGGCTTCATGAAGATGACTTTCTCGCCACCGATTTGTACCTGCGCAAATACTGCATCGAAGAGTGCCTTATCAAAATCAAACTTCTCTTGATAGGCCACTTCATCCATTGTCATGAATCCCGACATTATGTCTTGTCCCTTTATACTTTTGCTCCAGGATTCCCTAGACCAACGACTAATTTCATACTTTCACCTATTCTTTTTTTCTTCTATTTTGCTATTATACCATACCCCTACACTGTCCCGTTATTAATTCACTTTTTCACGAAATTGTGTTTTTTATGTATTATTTGTCATAAAAAGAGCCTTTTTGAAAATCAATTTTCAAAAAATCGTGCTATACTTATTTATGGATATTCCATCACTAATTTTTTAGGAGGTATGAATATGGAAAAATCTCAAAAACATGGTAATAAAGTAATTTTAGTCGGTGACGGTGCCGTTGGTTCTAGTTATGCATACGCACTTGTATTACAAGGGATTGCAGAAGAACTAGGAATTATCGACATCAATTTCGAGAAAACAGAAGGCGATGCGTTAGACTTATCACATGCCTTAGCTTTCAATGCCCCTAAAAAGATTTATGCAGCGAAATACGAAGACTGCCACGACGCAGATATCGTATGTATCACAGCAGGTGCTCCTCAAAAACCAGGCGAAACTCGCTTGGACTTAGTTTCTAAAAACTTAAAAATCTTGAAAAACATCGTAGACTCTATTATGGCGAGCGGATTCAACGGAATCTTCCTAATGGCGACTAACCCAGTAGATATCTTAACTTACGCAACTTGGAAATTCTCAGGACTTCCAAAAGAACGCGTTATCGGATCTGGTACTTCTTTAGATAGTGCTCGTTTCCGTCAAACAATCGCTGAATTAGTCGGCGTTGACGCTCGTAACGTTCACGGATATATCATGGGTGAACACGGGGATACTGAATTCCCAGTTTGGTCACATACAAACGTCGGCGGTTTACAAATTTATGAATGGGTTCGTCAAAATCCACATGTAGATGAAGAAAAATTAGTCGAAGTATTCTTCCAAGTACGTGACGCGGCTTATGAAATTATCGCTAAAAAAGGTGCGACTTACTACGGTATCGGCGCTACTCTAGCACGTATTACAAAAGCTATCTTAAATAACGAACAAGCCATCTTCCCATTATCGGTATACCTTGAAGGTCAATACGGACAAAAACGATATTTATCATCGGAGCTCCAGCCGTTATTGGACGTGAAGGAATTCGTCAAATCATCGAAATTCCTCTTGCAGACTCTGAACAAGAAAAATGAACTTATCTGCAAAAACATTGAAATCTATCTTACACGATGCTTTCGAAAAATTAGAAGCAGAAAACAACTAATGAAATCACAAAAACACCGGACCAAGAAAATTCTTGATTCGGTGTTTTCTTGTTCTTAAAATAACGCAAATAGCGGTACAAGTAGAATCGGCATAAAAATGGCTGGCAAGAAGTTTAATACTTTAATCTTCGTAATCCCTAGTAAGTTCATCGCTAAACCAACTAAAAGAACCGACCCAACCGCGGACATCGATACGGTTACCACATCATTTAAATGAGGCGCCACTAGTTGAGACAAGCCCACTAAAATTAACTCATATGCAATGACCGCCACTGCAGAAAGCCCTACTCCAATCCCTTCCGTTGCCGCAAGGAAAATTGAAGTAATCCCATCTAATACCGACTTCGTTTGAAGCAACGCTGGATCTCCAGTAATTCCTAACTGGATAGACCCCATTGTGGCAAGTGCCCCCACGCAGAAAATCATTACTGCCGCGACGAACCCTTCTCCGATATTTAAATTGTTTTCTTTGCCTTTGGATGCCTTCTCCTGAAGCCAGTCTGAAAACTTACGTACTCGCTCCTCCATTTGAAGTCCTTCTCCGACAACGCCCCCACATACCAGAGATAAAATCATAATCAAGCTATTCGGGATTTGAATCGCGCCTTTAATTCCGACTAGGAATACACATAGCGCTAACCCTTGCATGATATGTTGCGCGAAACGCTCTGAAATAATATGGCGTAAAAACACACCCGCAAGCGCTCCGATGACAATTGCTGTTCCATTTATTAATATAATCACTCGAAAAACTCCTTCATTTTAAACTGTCACGTGAAGGAATTTCTCTCCTTACACTATTCCACAAACAAACTTTGCGGATCTTCAAAAGGACTTGCCCCGTCCTCTTCAGTCTCGTGTTTTTCTCTAGAAGTACACTTCTTCAATCACCACTTCGGTCACATACACCTCTTGATGATTCTTGTTAGTGTAGCGACGGGTATTGAGTCGCCCTTCCACGCCAATACGGTCTCCCTTTTTGACAAACTTGCCGATACGTTCTGCAATTTTACCCCAGGCGACCACTTGGATAAAGTGTGAATGATAGGAATCATCGCTGTTTCGGTATACATTTTGTACCGCGATGGTATTATTAAACACACTCTTTCCGGAAGGTTGAAGCTGTTGCACCTCTACCTCTTTGACAACACGACCAATTAAAGATACTAAGTTCATAAGACGAACCTCCTATAGTTTTTTCTATAGTAAGCTACGCCAGCACTTCCTCTAATTGGCTTTTTCCTTCTTCTCTCAATTTTTGAGAAAATTCAGAAATCTTACGCAGTCTGTGGTTTACCCCTGATTTTGAGATAGGCCCAGAAGGTAACATTTCGCCTAACTCTTTCAAACTAATTTCTGGATTCTCTAAACGGATTTTTGCAATATCCGATAATTTATCCGGCAAGGCATCCAGTCCCACCGTATCTTCGATATATTGAATCTCTTCGATTTGACGAGTGGCTGCATTCACCACTTTATTAATATTAGCGTTCTCGCAGTTTACTAAACGATTCGCCGTATTTCGCATATCTCGAATAATTCGGATATCTTCAAAATGTAGCATCGCCTTGGAAGCATGAATCACGGCAAGGAAGTCTGCGATTTTTCTCAGCTTCTTTCAAAGTACGTGATATACCCCTTACGACGCTCAATCGTTCTGGCATTCAACCCAAACGCATTCATCATCTGACAAATATCGTCGTTATGCTCTTCGTAAATCGAATAAATCTCTAAGTGATAACGGCTCGTTTTTCGGGATCATTAATCGAACCGCCAGCCAGAAACGCCCCACGAAGGTAGGCACGCATCTTCTCTCGTCTTCACGAACATTTTCTGGAACGCGCATATTAAATAAGCCGCTCGACTTGATATTCAAGTCTTCCAAAATCTCTTCTGTTCCATGTTTTCAAAACGTACGATATACACATTGTTCTTCTTCAGTTTCATCTTACGGCGAACCAAGAGTTCACTTTCCACTTGATAATACTTCTTCAAGAGTACATAAATTCGTCTGGCAATCGTCGCGTTTTCCGTTTGGATATTTAAAATCAATTGACGATTCAAAATCCCAACCGCCCCATTCATTCGAATGAGCGCTGCAAGTTCATATTTTTGAATAGTCATATTGCACTTCTAGTTGCGTTAGTTCTTGTTTTTGTTTCTGCAGCAAATGATAGTAAGGACACAGGCCTCCTCCTTTCTCTTCTAGTCATGTTGAAGGAGCCAAGAGGAAGTCTTGGCTCCTATTTTCATTTCGTTATTATTCAATTCGTGCACTTTGTAGGAGATCGGAATAATTCGTCGATGACTTTTTCACCATCATGGTATACGCCCTTTTTCGCGTAATTTAATAAAAGTCAGACGACACTACTCGGCATCCCTCATCGCGCAATCCTTGGAAGTCGTACTTCACTTGGTAAAGATACTCTTCGTTCTTTTGTTGATTTAAGTACTCTTCTGGCACTGCCTCTGTATTCACAAGAACAGTGTCGATAAATTTAGTTCCTAAATGGTCATGCAGCACACGTACATGATCTGCATCGGTAAAAGTGTTCCGTTTCACCACGTTGCGTCATGATGTTACAGATGTACACCACTTCCGCTTTCGTTTCGCAAACGGCTTGACCGATATCGCTAATCATTAAGTTTGGCAAGATACTAGTATAAAGACTACCAGGTCCTAGTACAACCATATCGGCTTCCATAATCGCATTGATGACTTCACGTGCCGCCATTGAGTTCGGCTTTCATCGAGCTTTACGATTTTCGTCGTAACAATGCACGGAAACTCGCTTTAATCTTCTTGCGATATTTAACAAGTTCCGCTTCCCCGTCCACAATCGTTCCATCTTGGAATTCAGCACGGAGTAATAATGGCTCTTCAGCGGCAGGATACACATGTCCTTCCACCGCCATCATACGGCTTAGAAGACGAATCGCATCGAAAATATTTCCACGCATCTCTGTTAAGGCCGCAATAATTAAGTTCCCAATCGCATGTCCGGCGAAGAATTGATCGTCGGAATTGAAACGATATTGGAAAAATTTCTTTTTGTAAAGCGTTCATCGGAGAAAGAGCAATCATACAGTTTCGAATATCTCCTGGTGGCACAACGTTCATATAATCTCGAATGATTCCTGAACTTCCACCATCATCGGCAACCGTTACAATCGCAGTCACATCCACATCTCTCTTACGCAGATTTCTCAGTAGTACTGGAAGTCCTGTACCTCCACCAATAACGGTGATTTTAGGGCCTTTCTTTCTCGGAGGATTCGGTGTTACCTCGAAACATCATGAGCGTCCATTCCCTTCTTTACGACGGTCTTTGTCACGATGAGAGATTTGTCACGTTGTAAGAGTCTGATAATAATTCGCGCCCGATACGTTCCGCAAAAAGCTACAGAACGGTGTTGACCGCCTGTACATCCGATGGCAATCGTCACGCTAGATTTTTCCTTCTTTTTTTGTAGCCTGGGAATTGAGAAGTCGAGTAAGTCCATCAATTTATGATAGAACGTCTTCGCTTCAGGTTGACTCATAACGTAATCATACACTGGCTCATCTAACCCCAGTTAGCGGACGTAATTCAGGGATATAATGTGGATTTGGTAAGAAACGAACATCCATCACGACATCCGCATCGATTGGAAGTCCGTATTTAAATCCAAATGACATCACTTGGACTGTGAAAATTCCTTCGTTGCCTGTAGAGAAAGCTTGCATGATTTCTTCACGTAATTTACGAGGTGAAAGATTTGTTGTATCAATCACTTTTTGCGCACGTGTCTTAATGTCTTGCAATAAACGACGTTCCGCAATAATCCCATCGTAAATACGACCATCACTTGCTAGAGGGTGCGTTCTTCTTGTTTCTTTGTAACGAGAAACAAGCGCATCATCGCTGGCTTCTAAGAATAAAAATTTTTGTTGTAATAAATGATGTGTTATCCAGGCCTGCAATAGCTGACATGATTTCATCAAAGAATGCGCGTGAACGTAAGTCGATTACGAGCGCAATTTTTGTAATTTTTTTCCTGATTCTTTTACTAATTCCCAAAATTTTGGTAGAAGACTTGGTGGCATATTATCGACACAGAAATATCCCATGTCTTCGAAACTTTGCATTGCAACAGTTTTCCCTGCCCCACTCATACCTGTAATGACGACTAATTCTAATTGATCTACTGCCATTGTCATTCTCCTATCTCAAACGATATTGTTATCATTACAATTATAACACATCCGGGCGTGTCATCGTTAACTTTTTAGCAAAAACACGATTGTTTGCACAAAAAAACGAGGGGTTGCCCTCGCTTTCCATTAATCTTTCACTTGCATCACTTCAGACGGAATCTGAATATGAACTGTTGTCCCTTCTCCAACCGTCGAGTCTACACTAAGCGTAACGCCTAAACGTTTGGCAATCTCTGAAGATAAGTAGAGCCCTAGCCCTGTCGATTGGTGATTCACACGACCATTATAGCCACTAAATCCACGTTCAAAAATTCGTTTTATGTCGTAAGGGGCAATTCCAATCCCCGTATCTTCAATCGTTAACGTATCTCCTTCAAAAAGAATACGAATCGTTCCCTCTTCAGGCGTATACTTTCACCGCATTCGATAACACTTGCTCGACGATAACGCCTAACCACTTCGAATCCGTGACCACCTTTTTTTCTCAGTAGGAACATAGTCCAAATGCAATTTTTTGAAATAAAGAAAGTCGCATATTTCTTCAAGAGTGGACGAATCACTTCATCGATAGAAATTGTTGAAATCGATAAGTCTTGATGGAAACTTTCCATTCGAACATAATGCAGTGCTAATTCTGTATAGGTCGTAATCCGAACGAGTTCTTGACTCAATAAGGATTTCTCAGACGTTTGCGGCAACTCGCGAATCAACAACTGGCTCGCAGCGATACTCGTTTTAATTTGGTGCGCCCATAAAGTATAGTAGTCCACATCTTCCTTGCGAAGTTGCTTCATCTTCGTACTCAACCCTCGCATGTCCGCCTTTTCTTGTTGGATGTCCTCATATAAATGACTCACAATGGGCGAAAACCCATCGTCTAGCGTCGTCACTTCCTGCTGCAAACTTCGAACGACTTCTCTGTACTTTCTCCAATCGTGCCACAAAAGTGCACCAACAATCACCAAAAGGAAAAAGGCTTGTAAAAATAAATAATAGCCCACTTCTGAATTTAGCCAATTAAAGACGAAGAAGAACCCAATCGAAAACACTTCGATGAAGGCCAGCGCTCCGAGTAAGAAAGCATGCGATTTGAACCAAGCCATACTAAATTCTACTTTTGTCTTCATTCAATCACTTCCGCCAATCCATACCCGACGCCTTTTTTCGTCGTGATTAATTTTTCCAATCCGATTTCGCCAAGACGCTTCCGCAAACGAGCAACCGTCACGGACAAAGTATTATCATCGACAAACACATCGCTATTCCACAATGCATTCATTAAATCTTCCCTCGGCGCAATATCACCTTGTTTTTCAAAGAGTACACGCAAAATGATAAATTCATTCTTCGATAATTCAATGACATTGCCCTCATACGAAACTTTTCCACTTCCCAAGCTGCAAGGCAATCCCCTTTATATTCCAGCCAATCTTTTTGCTGAACGAATTCATAACTGCGACGCATCATCCCTTGGATTTTTGCGACCAATACACTTGGTTCAAACGGCTTTGTCATATAATCATCCGCGCCCATATTGATCGACATCACAATATCCATCGCTTGATCCCTGGACGACAAGAACATAATCGGCACCTGAGACACCTTACGAATCTCTTGGCACCAATAATAGCCATTATAAAACGGCAATGTAATATCCAGAATGACCAACTGCGGATTAACTGCTAAAAATTGAGTGTACACTTGCGAAAAGACTTCCACCGCAACGACTTCATAATTCCATTTTTCTAATTCTTGTACAATTGCATCTCGAATGACTTTTTCATCTTCGACAATCATTATTGTTTGCATACACTCACCTCGTTTTTCATTGTAACATCTTTCCAATTAACAGAAAACAATCTATTTCCTAATTTCTCGTATCATTTCCCATAAAGTCGTTTGACTATCTTGCACCGTTCCAATCTCATATTCGAAGCCATTAGACTCATCAACACCTAAGATAAAGAACTCTACCGACTGCGATTCGTCTATCCCCAAAATCCGACTGACCACTGGAAGCTGAATGCTATATTTCAGATAAAATTCATTATCCCCAGTAGGACTTTCTTCTTTCTTCGTATAAATATTCTCTCGCAATTTTGCCTTTGCTAAAATATCTTTATTCAATTGCAATTCCTGGAATACGAACTTTCCTTGTGGCCAGAGTTTTTTCGCCTCTTCTTCATTTTCAAAAACAAACTTTCCATCCACATATTGGAACTTAATACTTTTTTCCTCTTCCTTTGTTTTAGAATTGAGCTGCTTAATCGTTCCAACTAGTGGCTTTCCTTTTTCCCTAGCCTCAAGATAAACAAATACATTCGAGTCACCTGCTACACGCATCTGACTTACGGTAAATCCATTCGAAACTGCTCAAATAAATCTTCAATATTTTTCGTCGGATAAACACGACTCAATTCTTTCCCAGCTAGCTCTTCAAGATACCCACGACTCGTGTGATCCACACACCCTGCTAACATCGTCACGCAAAGTACCAATAACCCAATCCACGACCATTTCTTTAACTTCACACACAAAACCTCACTTTGCAATACAGTATCTTCATCATACCATATCCCGCCTATACCGTAACATTCCCTAACAAAATCCTAAACTTTAGAACAAAAAAAGAATTAAGCAAAACTGCTTAATTCCCTTCTTACTCTTCAATTCGTTCAATAAATGTATAATCACTATCCACCTCGACTGAAAGCGAGTAGTAATAACCTCTATTCGCATTACTGCCATGGAAACCTAATGTAACTTGCGGTTGATTTTCTAGCCCAAGGAACTCATTTATTTGTTCGTTCTTAACGACATATTTTATTTCAAAGCCACCACTATTTCTGTTGTAGTAAGTATCCTTTAGTTTTAATTTCGAAAAGAATCTCTTTATTCAATGTCATTTCTTGGAATAAAAACCTTTCTATAGGCCAAAAGTTTTCTCGCCTCTTCTTCATTATCATATGAGTACTTCCCTTTATCATACGTAACTGCGATTTTCTTTTCCCTCAGCTCCACTATGTATATTAATTACTCTTATCGTTCCTTCTATAGGTTTTTCTTTTTCAGTTCCATCTAATTCTATTTTAATAATTTTTATCAGCTAATATATATCCTTGATAAATAGTAAATCCATCTGGAAATTGCTCAAATAGATCTTCTAAGTTTTTGGTAGAATAAACACGACTGATTTGATTCCCAATTCTGTCCTCTAAATAGCCTCTACTATTTCTTCCGTTACATCCATACAGAATTACAATTAACGAAAAATAGTACAATATAAAACAGCTTCTTTCCTTTCATAAGCTAATCCTTTCTATCTACTTTTGATTCATCTCCAAAAACATTCTACTCTGATACAGTTTCTCTAAAAACGCCTCTGGATTTTCTCTAACAACTACAGAGTAATAGTACTTTTTATTTGAATTGCTTCCGTGGAAAGATAATTCGACTTGCTGAGAACTCTCAAAGTTAAAATGCTGATTTAAATCCGGCATATTAACAGCATACCCAATTCAAAAATCTCCATTTTTCATACTGTACGATTTGTTTTTAGATCTAATCGGCTCAAAATTTCTTTATTGAAAAGTAAACTCTTGAAATAAGAATCTTTTCTGTGGCCAAAGTTCTCTTTAACCCCTCTTCATCATCAGAAGAAAAATATCCCATTAGCATACTGAATTTTTTTATCTTCTTCTCTTCATTTCCACTCTTTCTTGAAATCTTAGCAACATAGCCTTCTATTGGTTTCCCTTTTTCCGTCCTTTTAACTCGACATCAATCACTACATCTTCTTTACGATGTGTTTGATAAATCGTAAAAGCCATTAGGAAATTGCTCAAATAAATCTTCTAAGTTTTTTTCGTAGAATAAACACGACTGATTTGAGTTCCAATTCTATCTTCCAAATATGCTCTGTTATTTTTTCGTTACATCCATATAGAATTACGATTAACGAAACAAAAACAGTGCAATATAAAATAGCTTTTTCCCTTTCATAATCGAATCCTCTCTACATGACCTTTTTCTTTTAATCATATCATACTTTGTAAACGAAACGATACACCCTTATCAAAAATCTCATTTCCAATTTTCACAAATACTATCCCTATCTATAACAAAACTTTAAAATGTAAAGAAAAGAATTAAGCAAAGTCGCTTAATTCCTTTCTTACACTTCAATTATCATTTTATTGACGCTCTATAATTTTAACCATTTCTCGTTTTTCTTGCTCAATTGATTGACTAATAGCCTTTGAAAAATTGCCCTTTAATTTCTTCATCAATTTCCGCGTTTATCTTATTAATTTCTTCGGCTGTATAATCTCCAATTTGAGAAATTTTATTATCATACTTTTGAAAGAATACTATCTCTTTCCTTTATGGAGCGTGTACATTACGCACTACTTGTCTGTCAAGCGACTTAAAAATCAAACTAGGGTTCTGAATTCCTCAACAAATTGATTATAAACTTGACTAATTACATTCCATGCCTCATCAACAATTCTATCCATCATTTTTACCTCTAATCACTCTTTTCATTTAACTTATGGATTTTACCTTCCAATTCATCAATTTGCATCTCTTGTTCTTTAACAGATTTATTATATTCCACTCGTAAAGTTTCTATCTTATTATCGATATCTTGTTTTTATCAAAATTGTGACTTATTGGCTTCATAATAAGAATTAAATATTCTCCTCAGCATATTTATTTCTTCATCACTATCTATGCTGTTTTCTTTTAAATCATAAAGCAATCTATCGTATCTTTCTTCTAACTGTCTAGAGATTAACCTCTCAAAATTAGATAATTCATCAATTTTCTCTCTCCATTCTACGTTGTTATACTCCTCTTTCTTTTTCATCAAAAGCATCAGATACGATTCTTTTTAATTTTTGATTAACTCATCCTTAATGTTCATAAATCCTTATCCTTTTAATGTAAACATTGCTTCTAAATCCTTATCTTTTTTAATCAATTCCTGAATGCCCGTATCAAGACTGGTTCTTAATTGATTAAATCGATTCGTAATTTTTTGAGCTTCACTTTGCTTTTCATTGCAACGACGTGACACTTCTCCGACTATAGAGTCATAATGTACCCCAGCTTCGGCATAGGCAGATAATAATTCCTCTGGAGTTAAACTAAATATAAAACCGGACTTAGATAGAGAATCATACAACTGATGCGCCTTATATTCTGCATCTTCACTAATTTGTTTTACTAATTCAAGTGATGCTTCAGATACACCACTTAAGCCCTTAGAAAGAATTTGTGCTTGTACTGCATCGAGATATATTAGCTGAGAGCTTGTTGCTCCTCCATTAGCAATAGAAGTAGATTTTACAAAAGAATGTTTAGTACTTTTGAGTTTCATCATCTCAGTCTTTACAGTTTCAACCGAAGACATTATTAGTTCTTCAGCATTAATAATACGCAGTATCTTTGCAACTTGTTCCGCACTCTCTACAATAGGGTCTAGTCCGTGCCCACTAGAAATCGTTAGCGTATACTTTTCCCCTACAAAAACTCCGTTGTGTGCCTCACTAATATTCGTAAGCTCATCATTCTCTGTAACAATACGAATAATTCTTCCAGTATAATTCATTTTTATCTAGTTCGATTTGTTTTAATGTTATTCTAACTTTAGGTAAAACTACATTTTAAAAACTTTATTGAAAATCAGTTGTCAAATATAGAGGAGCAGAATTATATACTATGGCCAACTTAGAATTATATCTAAGAGCTACACGCATCGCTAAATTACCGCCAAGTGAATGGCCCTACAGGAATTAAAATTATCCGCACCATATTTTCGGGCTAGTTTTTCATAAAATTCAAATGCAGTGCGGATACTGAAAACCTCCTCCAAAGAAAATTCCAAATATATCAATTGTCGATCTTCAACAGGGTTACTTCTAAATTTGTACCAGTATAAGAGACAATAACCTTTTCCAGTATTTTTTTGTCACGAAAAGCCGTTCCACTTGTCCCTGTTTCTTTATCATAAAAATCATCAAGATATTCTAAATTATCAGGAACTTTTTCTGGAGTCTACATTTTCAACGACTTTAAATATCTTTTGTTCATTTGATTAACAACCCTCTCCTTTTTCAAATTCATATGAAAGATTTGAAGCATCTAAGGAAGGATCAAACTTCCAGTTTCTTGAACTCTACCCATTAACTTTCCCCTGCATCACTCGCTGATTCGTTCAACAAATTTAAAATCACTATCTACTTCGACTGTAAGTGTGTAGTAATAACCTCTATTCGCATTACTACCATGGAAACCTAATGTAACTTGCGGTTGGTTTTCAAGCCCAAGAAACTCGTTGATTTGTTCGTTTTTAACGATATATTCTAAGTCAAAACCACCACTATTACGGTTGTAGTAAGTATCCTTTAGTTTAAATTTCGATAAAATCTCTTTATTCAACGTCATTTCTTGGAATAAAAACTTTTCTAACGGCCAGAGTTTTCTTGCCTCTTCTTCATTGTCGTATGAATACTTTCCTGCATCATACGTAACTGCGATTTTCTTTTCCTCAGCTCCATTATATATATTAATTACTCTTATCGTTCCTTCTATAGGTTTTTCTTTTCAGTTCCATCTAATTCTATTTTTAATAATTTTTATCAGCTAATATATAACCTTGATAAATAGTAAATCCCTCTGAAATTGCTCAAAGAAATCTTCCAAGTTTTTCGTTGGATACACTCGACTGATTTTGATTCCCTATTCTGTCCTCTAAGTATGCTCTACTATTTCTTTTCATTACATCCAAAAAGAATCATTAGTACATTCCCCAAAAACTAAATTTAATAAATCTTTTTCACTATCATACAGAACTCCTTCTTATTGAGTTTGTTGCTTCAATCATATCACACTTCACAAAAACACAATATATCATCATAAACACTTTTCAATTTCCTAAATTTAAACTCCTGTCTACCCGTTAATAAATGGCGTATCAAAAATCCAAGATTAGAATTCCTTCTATACTAGCTTTTCCTTCTTTCGAATGAGGGAATATTTACACTCACTCCATCGAAGCAACACAACAGTTTAAGAGGAGCACAAAAAGCTACGCGTTTTCGGATAACATAGTAGCCATTATAGCGATAAGTAATCGATGCGAATTACTGATGGTTGGAAATTCATTTCCCTACCATCAGTTTGAGGCTTTCGATAGGATTGAGACCTTGGCTCAATCCGGTACAGCTATATTGGCTAACGCTTCATTTCGAATGAAGGAATATTTGTTCTAACTTTATTGAAGCAACACAACAACTTAAGCGCTGATAAAACGGAAAACTCCTCAGAGGTTATAGAAAGCATTATAGGGGATCATAACCAATGTGAATTACAGTCTCTAGAAATTCATTTCGTAGAGACTGTTTGAAGGTTGGTAGGTTTGAGACAATAGACTCAAAAAGATTTATCCATATTCGCTTGTGCTTCCATCTCGAATGAAGGAATACTTACACCTACGCCATCGAAGCAATACAACAAAGTTAAGAGGCAAAGAAAAAAGCTACGCGTTTTCGGATAACATAGTAGCCATTATAGCGATTAGTAATCGATGCGAATTACGGATGGTTGAAAATTCATTTCCTACCATCCGTTTGAGGCTCGATAGGATTGAGACCTTGACTCAATCCGGTACAGCTATAAAGGCTACTATGTGTTTATCCGAAAATAAAGCGTAGCTTTTTTCATATTTTTTTATTTCACCACAGTCTTAAAGTTGTTGTTGACTGTTGCTTCGATGACTGGATGTTTGCGCAAGTATTCCGCAATGAGCTCCGTCATGTCAATCTGCACCTCACGCACAATCTTCTCAGGCTTAAACATACTATAGTTTCCACCACCAACCGCACGATATTGGTTTGTCACGACTTCTAATTCATCCGTATCTTGAACAGGTTTGCCATGATACTCTAGACGAGTCACACGGTCGCCGAATGGTCTAGTGAAGTCTAATGTGTACTCGATTCCTTCGTACATATCGTAGTTGTAGAATTGAGGTTTTGGTTCCACATATTTAGGATTGAAGACTGCTTGTCCGTTTTCAACGATGAAATACGTCGCCACACGCTCAAGTGCCGCTTTCAAGTCCGCACCGCTCACTTTTAGAACAGCTAATGTATTTGGATAAATGTAGTTCGTAATCACGTCACGCATACGGATTTCTGAGTTAAATCCACGTCCGTCATTGTTGAATAACGCAGTTCCTGAGATATCCGCACCGCTGGCTTCCATTTGAACCTTATTGATAAATTCAATATATGGATGCTCGCTTAAACGCGCTGCATGTGGATCTTTAATCGTCATATCTCCAACAACTTTTCCAACTGGAGTATCTAACCAATCTTCCACTTCCGCTTGTAAGTCGCTAAACATTTCTAATACGGCTGGATCTGCTGGAACATCTTCTGTTGGGTGAAGTTTCGCTTCGCTTGAGATGACTGTATACTTTCCGTCTACTTTTTCCACTTCTAAGCTGATTTCACCTACATATGCACCGCGGTATCCTGGTTGAATCACTGGCACGCCATTCACTTTTTGTGCAATCACACGGTGTTGGTGTCCTGTCACTAACGCATCGATTCCTTCTACTTGCGTCGCAATCGCATACCCTTCGTTTTCTCCTGTTAACAGTTCCGTTGGGTCACCGCATGAAAGGTCGCACTCGAACCCTCCGTGGTAAGTTACAACGACAACGTCCGCCACTTTACGCATTTCTGGAACGTATTTTCTTCGCTGTTTCCAACGCGCTCACGAATACTAAATCTTTTTACCGTTGCAGGTTGTTCCCAATTTGGAATATAAGGCGTAGTAATCCCTAAAACTGCGATTTTGACGCCGTCTTTCTCGAACACTTTGTAAGGTTCGCCAAACGCTGGCTTGCCATCTTTTGTTAAAATGTTTGAGCAAAGAATTGGGTGGTTGTAAGACGCAATCGCTTCTCTTAAGTAGTCTAACCCATAGTTAAACTCGTGGTTTCCTAGAATTCCTAAGTCATAGTTTAAGTAGTTCAATACTTTTGTTAAATCAGATGCTACTTTTGAATCTTGTTTACGAACATAGTAGCTTAATGGTGACCCTTGAATGAAGTCCCCTGTTTTCGATTTTGAATCACAGGTCCGTTCGCTTCTTCTTTTAAGCGACGAATCACAGTAGCAGCCTTCGCCGTACTGAATCCTAAGTCCATGTTTCTCTCTGTATAGTTTGTCGGTAACACGTACCCATGCATATCACTAGTTTCAATAATTTTAATTTCCATAATGCGCCTCACTTTCTACAAATTCACACACTATTGTACCATAAAAAAGCCCTATCACAAAGGTTTCTCTGTCTGCAGTATTTCTGCGATTTTATCAAATGTCTTCCCATTTCGAATCGTAATCGTCTTATAAAATGGTTGCTTCAAAATCTTTTTATGGTAAGTCGTTTTTTTGATACTCCGCCTCATCGATTTTCGCCCAGAAGACAGCACATTTCCCGACATAGACTCTTTCACTATAAAACGCAGATTCTTCTACAAATCGAATAACTTCATCAGTATCTGTCCCCGCGTGAGAAAAACAAAATATCTTTTCTAGCAAAATCATTCTTCCACCATTCCGGAAGCCACGCCATTTCTTCGAAGTATTCCTCTTTTGAAAGCAGCGCAAATGGAATCGAGAACTCATAATTCTCTTCTAACACCTTTTCAATATTCAAAACGATATTTTCTACACCTCATCGCTTGCAAAAAACAAGTTCCCGCTATTAATGTACGAATCCACATCGCTGAACCCTTCACGTTTCAAGAATTCCTTCAATTCGCTCATCACGACTTTATTTTTGCCACCAACATTGATGCCTCTTAATAAAAGCACATACCGCATCCGACTCACCTCTCTTGTCGCCCCATTATAGCACACTCTCCATGAAACGCATTCACCCTGTCCTTCGTGAACGAGGAACACAATCTAAAGAAGGCCACCCAACTTTCCTCAGCTTTGTTGTGCGGAAATCACTTCAGGAGGCTTTTAGGTGTACGCCTTATACATCGATTGCGACGGAAACAGCGGTTTTGTTGAAAGATTAGTGAGATGTTCCATTGAATGCGAATTAGAGACACTTACGAATCCATTCGTTAGTGTCTCTTTGAGGCTTCAAAGACGAGAGACCCTAGACTCGAGTCGGTGGCTCACTAATATTCTTTCAACAATTAAAACCGCATGTTTCCTAAAGCAATCCACCACCACACCCCATACACCTAAAAGCCTCCCCCGAAGGGGCCTCCCTGCACCTACACACTTTACAGCACATACACATATTCCAGCACCTACCCTCATTCCACACAAAAAGCCTGAGGAAAATTCCCCAGGCCTTCGTTGTGATTGTGTTGTGAATGAACTTATATGTGATTATTGATTCCACGCTGCATCAAATTGTGCTTTAGAATCTTGGATTAATTGATCTACATTGCCGTTTTGAGTTGTAAAGATTTTTTCTAAAATTGTACGAACTTCCGCGTATGCAGGGTCAGAGTTTTCAACTACAGGAATTGAGAATAAATTCTTAGTAGCTTCGCCTAAAATTGCAGGAACTTTAGAATTTGATTTCTTGTATTCATCTTTTTCTAACACTGAAGCAACTGTTGGCATGTAACCAGTTTGTTGTGCCCAGTATAGTTGAGATTCAGGTGAAGATAAGAATTTCAAGTATAAGAATGTTGCAGTACGTTGTTCTTCAGATGTAGAACCTTCGAACATGTAAATGTCAGTACCTTGTTGTAAGTTGAATTTCTCAGGACGAGCAGCTACTCCGTATTCGAAGCCAGCTTCTTTAGCGCCTTTAGCTACGAATGATTCACCAGCTGTTGAACCAACATACATAGCCACTTTTTTGTTTTGGAATGGTCCTGATAAGTATTTATCTGAACCCGCTACACGGAAGTATCCATCTTTAATTCCGTCTGCGTAGTATTTAACAACTTCTTTTGAAGCGTCACTTGCGAAGTCTAATTCTTTAGTGAAGTCAACGCCTTTGTTCTTCATACCAATTGCATAGTAGTTGTTTAATGAGTCGAAACCAGCACCAACAACTTCGTGGTTAGATTTTTCGTAAATTGTTTTAGCTGCTTCTTTTAATTCATCTAAAGTAGTTGGAACTTTAACACTGTATTGTTTCAATAAATCTGCATTGTAGAATAATACTTCTGTAGATTTGTTGAATGGGATACCGTATTGTACTCCGTTGATTCGAGCACCTTCCATTAAGTCTGAACGGATTTCTTCACCTTTCTTGAATCCGATTGTTTCGTTTTCAATGTATGGTTTGAAGTCTACCAATGTATCTTGCTCAGCAGCATTGAATAACCAGTTAGGATATGCTTGAGTGATTGTTGGTAAGTCTTTTGGTGAAGTTAAAGTTGAGTTAATTTTAGCTTGTAAATCTTTGTATGAAGATTGGTTTTGTAACTCTACTTTGATATTTGGGTTAGCTTTCATAAAGTCATCTGTTAATTTTTGAAGAGCTTTTTCAAGCTGACCGTTCATGGCATGCCAGAAAGTGATTGTAGTTTCTGATTTAACCTCTGTTACGATGTCTTTTTTAGTTTCAGCTTGTTGTGAGCTGTTTGATGAGTTAGCTCCACATGCTGTTAACGCCACAACTGATGCTGTTGCTAGTGTCGCTTTTACTAAAGATTTGAATTTCATTTTTCTTCTCCTTTTGTTATATAGTTTTTACAACACAATTTTTTCGCCGCGATACGGCAATATTCTGTCACCATACGGATTCACCAGAAGTTCTGGTTTTAACGTATGAATTGGAACCAAACATTTAGGCTCGATCATCGCAATAATGCGGTCTAAGTCGTCCGGTTTTGCGTGACCTGAGCAAGCTAGGCGTACAAACTCAATATGTTTTTCCGCCAATAAATCAAGAAACGGTTGATAGTTCGGATCAAAGTCCCCGAGAGGCTGTGCATCGCTGTGGATGTATAAGCTTCCCTCCTGCAAACGTTCGAAATGATCGACTGCTTGCCATAGGTACTTCGAAGTATCCTCTAACAACGTTTGATATGAAATTTCTAAAGTAGGATCAAGTTCGTCGAGTTTTGGAGCTCCTTCTCTATAGTAGTAATGAGCTTCTTTTTGGAAGACTTCTTTAAGAAGTGCCGCCATCGTTGCTTCTAAAACAACAGTACGGCTTGTTCCTTCGACGATTTTTTCAAAACGACGGACATTTGCTGGATAACCATTAAAGGTAATTTGTCGATTTGGATTTTCTTGTTCGAGGCGAGCGATATGACGAATCACATCTTCCTCGTTTTCAGGTTTAATTTCGTCTTCAACCTCTTTACGGTCTCCAAAGCTAATCGATACCCCTTCCATCATTAAAAGGTCGGTATGTTTTGCCTTCTTACAAAACTCGATTGTGTCTTCGGCGTTATGACCGTGAAGTCGTAAGTCCCCTGTATACGTAATATGATGACCAGGAGTTTTTGATGATTAAAGCAGCAGCCCTGTATGCGTCATGGTCGACACGCACGATTTCTACTTCGATTTCTCCAACCTTAATCACGTCTCCAGCATCTAACCCAATCATGTCTCTTGTAAATGCATCGTCTTCAAACGGCGATGGTAGTAAGAACACGCCATTGCGGTTAAGCGAATTTACAATCATTTTTGTTTCCTTCAATGTATATAAAAGGAATGTTTGGGTCTAAATAATTCAACATTCTTGTATGGTCCAAATGCGCATGTGAAATAAAGACCGCCGTGTTGGCATAGTCTTTATCTTCATCCCTTCATATTTGTAAGGGATACGTGCATCGTACATATTTTTTAAATGTGGAATCACTTTATGATCAGTGAGTGTTTGCACCGATTCATCGGGCAATTCTAATTCTGGTAAAAACTCAGTCCCGAAGTCGAAGAAGATATGGCTATCTTTGTAAGCAACTTCGATGACCGTTCCACCGATTGTTAAAATGCCGCTATGAAAGGTAATCGTTGTTTTTATCCTTTTGATACCATTCTTCGCTACCCCTCTAATAATTTCTTTTCTGAATACGAAGTAAATTAACAGAATTGGGATAACCGTTAAAGTTGCTGCGGCCATTTGTAAGTGAACATCACTTCCGGCTTCTGTCGTGAAGGCAGAAAGTCCGTTGTTTAATAGACGGAATTCTTTCGTATTTGTAAATCAATAATGGCCATAGGAATGAATTCCAGCTTTGGATGAATGTTAAAAATCCCTACTGTTACTAGCGCTGGTTTACACATTGGCACTAAAATACGCCAAATGTATTCTAAATCGCTCGCACCGTCGATTTTAGCAGCTTTGTAGAATGTGCTTTGGGATTCCTTTTAAGTATCCGTTCAAGTAGTAAATATAGAAGATACTTGTTAAGAACGGAATGATTAACGCTACATAAGTGTTTAATAACCCTAATTGAGCGATTGTTTGGTAGTTTGTAAAGATGATTGATTCATAAGGAACCATTAATAGAGAAACTAAAATCATCATTACGATATTTTTCCCTTTGAACTGTAAGCTTGTTACAGCAAAGGCAGCTAGTAATGAAGTAATTACTGTTGCCACTGTTGTAAATAGAGACACGAATAATGTGTTTCCGAAGTAACGTAAGAATGGCGCACGGCTAAATACTTCTAAGTAGTTACTAAATTTGAATGAACTTGGGATGAATGACGGTGGAATGCTTGTTGCTTCTGCGTATGTCATTAACCCTGTCATTACCATGTAAATAAATGGGAATACAGTAATCAACGCTAAGAAAATTAAAAGCGTGATTGAAAAACCGTTAAATAACTTTTTCATCTTCTTATCCCTCCGCCTTTCTCAAGAATTTGTTTTGGAGGAATGTTGCAAAAAGAATGATTGCAAACAAGATTACAGTTGCTGCCATGGCAACCCCTGGTCTTCCAGCCACATGGAACTTGTCGTAAATATAGTACACAGCTGTTGTTGCTGAGTTCGCTGGACCAGCAGTTCCGCCAAATAATGCGTACACTTGTGTATACACTTTGAACGCCCCGATTAAGTTAACCGTTGAAAGGAAGGCAATTGTTGGAACTAATTGCGGGAATGTAATACGCCAGAAGATTTCACGGTCTGTCGCACCAAACATTTTCGCAATTTTGAAGTGCTCAGGATCAATATTACGTAATCCTGCTAAGAGGATGATGATATTGAACGCTAAACTTGTCCAAACCCCGAAGATAATCAGTGTTGGCATACTCATGTTTACGTTATCCAACCAGTTCACGGCTGGAATACCAATCAAGCCAAGGAAGAAGTTGATAATTCCGTAGTCCCCGTTGAAGAAGTAACGGAACACAATCCCGATAGCGATTGTACTTGTAACGTAAGGCATGAAGAAGATTGTTTCGAAGAAGCTTTTACGTTTAATCTTCTCGAAAATAATCCATGCAATGATTACTGAGATTAATAACGCTACTGGCACTACTGCGAATGCATACAATGCTGTGTTGAGTAACGCTTTATGGAATATAGGGTCCGCAATTACTTTTTGGTAGTTGTCTAAACCTGTGTATTGTAATTTTAATAGTGACCCTTTTTGGAAACTCATCCAGAACGAACGAAGTAATGGATAAATGTTAAAGAGAAGAATCACTCCTAAAGATGGGAGAAGGAATAACCAAGCTTTAGGTTGGTTCTCTGGGTTATATTTTCTCATTAGTAAACACGCGCTCCATCTTTATCGAATAAGAAGATTTTGTGTTTTAGTAATTGGAATGAAAGTGTGTCTCCTTCTTCAATCTTATGTTCCACACTTACAATTGATTTCAAGAATTGTTCGCCTAATGGGAAGTGAAGAATACGTTCACGTCCGATTAATTCAACACCGCTGATTGTTGTTGAGAATAGCCCTTGTTCACCTTCAGCTACTGGAACCACGTCTTCAGGACGCATTCCTAGTAGTAGTGACCATCTGCTAATTCTTGACGTTTGCGGTCTTGTGATAATTCAGAAGTTGGTAAGTTGAATGCTGGGTGAGTAATCACGCCGTCTTTAATGTCCACTTCTGTAATATTGATGATTGGGTTACCGATGAACTTCGCAACGAATAAGTTACTTGGTTCTAGGTATAAGTTTTGTGGGTCATCATGTTGTTGAATGTACCCTTCGTTTAAAAGAATGATTTTATCTGAGATTGATAAAGCTTCTTCTTGGTCGTGCGTTACGAAGATTGTTGTGATTCCTACTTCTTTTACAAGACGACGGATTTCTTCACGGATTTTCAAACGTAAACGAGCATCCAAGTTACTTAATGGTTCATCAAGTAGAAGCACTTCAGGTTTTTTTGAACAAGCGCACGAGCGATCGCCACACGTTGTTGTTGTCCCTGATAAAGTACCAGGCTTTTTGCCTGCTAGCTCTTCAATGTTTGTTAATTGCATATATTCTTCTGCAATTTTTTGAGCTTCTTCTTTAGAGATTTTGTTTTTACCAACTGTTAGTGGGAACATGATGTTCTCCAACACTGTCATATGCGGATATAATGCATAGTTTTGGAATACGAATCCAATGTTACGGTCTTTAGGTTCTGTCGTAACAACTGACGATCCTTTAAATTGGATGTCTCCTCCTGTTGGTGTTAATAATCCTGCGATTAAATTTAAAATTGTTGATTTCCCACAACCACTAGGTCCTAGTAAACAAACTAAGTCCCCTTGTTCAATTGAGAAATTTACTGACTTTAATGCTTCAAAGCCGTTATCGAATACTTTGTTTAAGTCAATAACATCGATCATGACGAATCCTCCAGTTTCTTTTACTTCAATACATTCTATTCTACCATGTTTTTTAGAAACTGAAAACTGAAAAAGTAAAATTTATGAAAGCTTTTTATTGTAGACAGTTATCCCGTTTCTGAGCACAAAAAAAGGACAAGAAAACCTCGCCCTTTTTACGATTTTTATAACGTGCACAAACCCCTTTAGAGTGCGGTTTTTGTATCTAAAAAGCTTCATGGTTTGTGAACAAAATCTATTAACGTTTGATAATTTTATAGTAACTACGAGACGTGATTTGGTACACGATGAGATAAACCACAACAAAGATGGCACCAATTACAATCGTCGCGTTCAGCGTTACGTTGCCATCAACCCCAAAGAGCTGAATAATCTTACGATACATCTTGAAGGCAAATGCGGTATGAATAAACGCAGTGACAAGCGGTAAGAAGAAGACAATTAACACTTGACGATTGATAGATTTCTTGATTGTCTTTTGATCGATACCGAGTTTTTGTAAGATGACGAAACGGTCACGGTCTTCGTATCCTTCAGAAATTTGTTTGTAGTAAATGACAAGGACTGCCCCGATAAAGAATGCGACTGAAAGAAGTGCCCCAACAAAGAGTAAACTTCCCATAAATCCGTAGATGTCTTTAGCCGCATCCTCTCTACTTCCAACCGTAATGAACTCCTCATTACTTCCTTCAAGCACGTTAGCGTATGCCTCAAACTCTTCTGTTTTTGCTTCAGTATCCGTCGATGTATTCCACAATGCATAATAGAATCCACGGCCAAGTTTACCGTCGATCATCTTTGACGGATCCTTTACAACGGCTACATAAATGTTATCTGCAACGTATGGCAATTGTGGCAATTTTTCTTTAAAGTCGTTGCTGTCCATCATCTCTTTGACTTGAAGTGTCAATTGTCCGTTCACACGAATAGCCGAAACATTTTTTGTCGGCCCTTTAACCAGTCCTAGAACGACTTCATTGTCACTTGGCTTGTAATTCGTTCCAAAGATGCGATTGTAATCCTCGGCAGAAAGGAAAGTAATGAACGCAGCTGGGCTATCTCCTCGATAGACTCCCTCGATGTCCACACCCGCCTCCATACTTTTTGCGGCACGAAGCACGCTAAGGTAATTCATTTCATTGGTAATGGTACCTTTCGATTGCGCCTTAATCTTGCTAATTTGTTCTGAAAGTTGGTTAATCGTAGAGGTGTCTTCGACGAATGCCGTTGCTGAATAATCTGTTGGATAGCTTTTCTTCAATAAATCGGCTGTTCCTGTTTGCAAAGCGACCGTTGTAGCCAATGTGACAAGCACCATCGTTGATAAAATACAAATACTTGCAAGGCCTGCCGCATTTTTACGCATACGGAATTTTAAATTGGAAATCGAAATAAAATTCGTTGGTTGATAAAAAGAGACGTTTGTTCTTTTGCAAAAGAGAAAGAAGCGTGATCGACCCTGCATCGAATAAAATATACGTTGCTAAAACAACTAGTAGAACCGCTACGAAGAAGGAATATAGCGCTGCAACAGGTGCTTCAATCGTTTGAGACATATAATACGCGCCCCCAAGAAGCCCTGCACCAATGAGTGCGCGAAGAAGGATAAAGCGTCCCTTCGTTTCTCCTTTTTTCTTCTCAGAAAGCATTTCTAACGGACGACTCATGTACATCTTTTGTCGCATTTAAGAAGAAGACAACCCCGAAAATAAACGCCATCGAAATCAGTACAAAACCGATGCTACTCAGTTGCATCGAATACTCGATGCCGATTGGAATTCGAATGAGCTTTAATAATACTGCAAATGAGAAGCGATGGAACACGATTCCAAGCACAACCCCTAGCCCCACGCTGACTACTGAGAATAGAAGCAATTCAATGAAACTCAACAATTGAATGTTTTTTCGGTCGAGTCCAAGGATGCTATATAGGCCGTATTCTTTTAATCGATTTTTCGTCACGAAGGCATTCGCGTAAAGAATCGTCAAGAGTGCTACGAGCTGAACCACGATTACTCCAAAGCCCAATGTTTGTGCAATGGCTCCCCCTCCACGAAGAGTGGAAAGTTCAGGCATCGCAGATAAGGCGTGCGTAATATAAAGAATCATCGTTACCATAATGGTTGTCAGTGCATACGGCAAATATAATGAATGATTCTTTTTTAGATTCGATGTTGCCATCGAAAAAATGAGTTTAAACATGGATTTCACCTCTATTTGCCATCGCAGTTAATGTTTCTGAGATCAACTCGAACATTTGTCGATCACTTCTTCCTTCACGGTACAATTGATTATAAATCAAGCCGTCTTTAATGAAAAAGTACTCTTTTGGCACGACTTGCAGCAACCGTACTGTGCGTTACCATTAAAATCGTTTGTCCGTTTTGATTAATTTTATCAAATAAATCTAATGTGTTGCTAGCTGATTTTGAGTCCAGTGCTCCTGTTGGTTCATCGGCTAACAGCAAACTTGGGTCTGTAATCATCGCACGGCCAATCGCCACACGTTGTTGTTGCCCGCCTGAGAGTTCATAAGGATATTTCTTCAGCAAGTCTTTAATCCCTAGCATTTGCGCAATCGGCTCAACCTTTTGCTTCATTTCTGAAATCGGACGACGAGCGAGTACGAGCGGCAACACCATATTATCATAGACCGATAGTGTTTCTAATAAGTTGAAGTCTTGGAACACGAACCCTAAATGGTCGCGACGGAATTCTGTCAGAACTTTAGCGGAGATATCTTGAATGTTTTTCTCCGTTTAAAAAAAGACAGAACCAGCAGTTGGACGGTCGAGAGTCGCTAAGATATTTAAGAGCGTTGTTTTCCCTGAACCCGATTCCCCATCACGGCTACGTATTCGCCTTCTCAACCGAGAAGCTGATGTCTTTGAGTGCCGTCACTTCCGCAGCTCCAAAGCGCGTTTGATATTTTTTGTAAATGTTGTACATCTAATAATGTCATTGTTTTCACCCTTTACTTTCATTTGTTGACCTTAGTATAGTCCACTCGTAAAGGGAAATCATGACACTATCCTATCATTTTATCCCCGTTTCTTACATTTTTGTCACTTTGAAAAAAACACGAACAAAAAAAGAGGTTTTCGCACGGAAAACCTCTTTTGAATCTGAAATTGATTAACGTTTAATAATTCTGTAGTAACTACGTGAAGTGATTTGGTACACGATGAGATATACGACTACGAAAATCGCACCAATCACAATTGTCGCGTTTAATGTCACGCTGCCGTCAACCCCGAAGAGTTCGATAATCTTACGATACATCTTGAAGGCAAATGCAGTATGAATAAACGCTGTGACAAGCGGTAAGAAGAATACAATCAACACTTGACGGTTGATAGACTTCTTGATTGTCTTTTGATCGATACCGAGTTTTTGTAGGATAACGAAACGATCACGGTCTTCGTACCCTTCAGAAATTTGTTTATAGTAAATGACAAGAACTGCACCGATGAAGAATGCGATTGAAAGAAGTGCACCGACTAAGAGTAAGCTTCCCATGAAGGCATAGAGCGTTTTAGCCTCTTCATTCTTACTGCTTAACGCCATGGCATCTGCCTTGTATTGACTCTTCACATTCTTATACGCAGCCCATTCAGCGTCACGTAACTCAAACGGTGTATTGGTATTCCAAGTAAAGTAATACATCGCTTGACCAGCCACTGGGTTTAAGTATTGCATTGGATCTTTTACAATCCCCACATACTGATTATCCGCCACATATGGTAGTTGTGGCATTACTTTCGCGTATGGAGTCCCATCAATCATTTCTTTAACGGTAATCGTCGCGGTATACACAACCGAATACGTCTTCACTTCGGAAATGTTTTTAACGTCCCCTTTAATGTGGCCGACAATCATTTCCTTTTTCGCCAACCGTGTAGTTCGTCCCAAACATCTTATTATATTGGTCCACAGAAACAAGGGTGAACATCGCTGCAGGACTATCTCCTGAGTTCACATTCGCAAAGTCGAATCCATTCTCCGTACGTTGCCCGAAACGAAGCACGTTTAAGAATGTCTTCTCGTCTTTCAATTGACCTTTCGTTTGTTCCTTAATCTTTTGAACGATTGGAGGATATTGATCCATATCCTTTTCTAGAACAAAAGTAAGCAACTGCAGAGTAATCTGTTGGATAGTTGCTATCGAGTCTGGCTGTTGTCCCACGTTGAAGTGCTACAGTTGTCGCCATTGTAACAAGTACCATTGTTGAAAGGATACATACGCTGGCAAGTCCGGCAGCATTTTTACGCATACGGAATTGCAAGTTTGAAATCGAAATAAAGTTCGTTGGTTTATAGAATAATTTCTTGTTCTTTTTGCAAGATTGAAAGAAGCGCAATCGAACCCGCGTCGAATAAAATATAAGTCGCAATCACTACTAATAATACGGCTAAGAAGAAGTATAAGAGAGCTTTTAACCGGAGACTCGATGGATTGTGACATATAGTATGCATACCCTAGAAGTCCTAGACCGATAATGGCACGAACCGTAACAGCGCGGCCTTTCTTCTCCCCTTTTTTCTTCTCTTTTAATAACTCAAGCGGACGGCTCATATAAATCTTCGCTGCATTTAAAAAGAACACAAGAACGAAGATAGCAACCATCGTTAAGAGAACGGCAATAATGCTTCCAAATTGGAACGAATATTTAATACCGATATCGTATTGAATGAGTTTCAATAGAATCGCAAACGATGCCGCATGGAAAATCACACCAAGGATTAACCCTAGACCAATGCTTAAAGAGGCAAAGACAGCTAACTCAATCAAGCTGAGCAATTGAATATTCTTACGGTCAAGGCCGAGAATCCCGTATAAACCGAATTCTTTGGCACGGTTTTTCATCACGAAGGCATTCGCATACAAAATAACGACGAGCGATACGATTTGAACGATGACGAAACCAAAGCCAAGAGTCTTGGCCATCGCTGACCCACCTTCTAGATGAGCGAATTCCGGTGTTGCAGCCAGTGCGTTCGTTACATATAGAACTACTGTCACCATCACCGTTGCGAGTGCAAATGGTACATAGAGAGCACGGTTCTTACGTAAGTTCGTAATCGCCATGGAACGCAGTAGATTAAACATGTTCCTCACCTCTGTTTGCCATCGCAGTTAATGTTTCTGAGATTAATTCAAACATTTGTCGATCGCTTCTTCCTTCACGGTACAATTGGTTGTAAATTAAACCGTCTTTAATGAAAAAGAACGCGTTTGGCACGACTAGCAGCAACCGTACTGTGCGTTACCATTAAAATCGTTTGTCCGTTTTGATTAATTTTATCAAATAAATCGAGAGTATTGCTAGCTGATTTTGAGTCAAGCGCTCCAGTTGGTTCATCGGCTAATAACAAACTTGGGTCTGTGATCATCGCACGGCCAATCGCCACACGTTGTTGTTGCCCGCCTGATAGTTCATAAGGATATTTCTTCAGTAAGTCCTCAATGCCTAACATTTCAGCGATTGGTTGAACTTTCTTTTCCATTTCGTCGATTGGACGACGTGCTAACACAAGTGGCAATACCATATTATCATACACGGATAATGTTTCTAATAAGTTGAAGTCTTGGAACACGAACCCTAAATGGTCGCGACGGAATTCCGTTAACACTTTATCAGAAATCTTTTGAATGTCTTCCCCGTTTAAAAGCACAGTTCCATCTGTTGGACGGTCTAGTGTCGCTAAAATATTTAATAGCGTTGTTTTTACCAGAACCAGATTCCCCCATGACTGCTACATATTCGCCTTCTTCTACTGAGAAGTTGATATCTTTTAACGCAGTCACTTCAGCGGCTCCAAAACGTGTTTGATAAACTTTTTGTACGTGTTGTACATCTAATAATGTCATTGTTGTCACCCTTCATTGTTTAATAGATAGTTCTATTATACTGTAAACTGTGAAAATTATCACTCTATTCTATAATCTTTCCAATCTAGAGAGTTATTTTTGCGTAAAAAAATTAGTAAAAATAACCGAATCACGACTGAGCTTAGCTAAAACACGAACAAAACGATTTTTTAAATCTCGTTTTTTCATTATAAAAAAATTAAGAATAGCGAACTATAAATAACAGATATAACAAAAAGTATGTTTTTTTCACATTGACTTTTCACCCAGATAACAGTATCCTGTTTTTTTATAACATATCGAAACGCAATGAAAAGAAGAGTAAAAAAATACAAACTTCATAGAGAGCTTACGGTTGGTGCGAGTAAGCAAGTCGTTATTTTTGAACATGATCTTTTAAGTAGATTGTCCGAAACCTTAAGACAATCCGGGTATCCCCGTTATCAACCATCCGTCTATGCGGAAAAAGGTCTTCTCCCCCGAAGACGAACAAAGGTGGTACCACGACTGCAACTCGTCCTTTTAGCAAGCGCTAGAAGTACGGGCTTTTTTATTTTCGTTTCATGAAAACAACCTTAGGAGGAAATGAACATGGCTGAAGTAGAAAGCTTTACACTAGACCATAACAAGGTGATTGCACTTACGTTCGCTCGATCGCAAACGAACATGGTAAGAAAGGAGACGTCATCTCAAACTTTGACATCCGCTTCTTACAACCAAACAAACAAGAAATGCCAACAGGTGTCGTTCATACATTCGAACACCTACTAGCGGACCTCTTACGTGACCGCTTAGAAGGCATCATCGATATCTCTCCATTTGGATGCCGTACTGGTTTCCATTTAATCCTTTGGGAAGAACGTTCTCCTGAAGATATCGCACGCGCATTGAAATCAACGCTTGAAGAAATCGTCGAAAAAGATTCAATTCGAAGATATTCAAGGCGTCTCTGCCGTACAATGCGGAAACTACCGCGATCACTCATTATTCGGTGCGAAAGAATATGCCAAACAAGTCTTAGAACAAGGCATCAGCATCGACCCATTCGAGCGTAAAGTCATTTAACGACAAGCTATTTCAGTAAGAAACATTAGACGCCTAGACTGGAGGAACCCCCTATATAAAATTAAAAACTATCGTTAAATCACTTATCGCCCTTTCTGCTGTATTCGTCCTAGGCGCTTGCGGCAACAACGCTTCAAGTTCACAAAGCTCACAAAGTTCTCAAGCTTCTGACTCAGGACTTAAAACGGTCAAAATCGCTTCTGTCGGCTCTGACGCAGACATCTGGAGACACATCGCTGAGTCTGAACAAGCGAAAAAGCATCTCAAAACGCATTCGAAGCAGTGCGTATTATCGTTGAACATTTCCTATAAATCTCCCTAGATTTACGCAACCGCTAAACACAAAAAGGAGCGCAGGCTTACTCGTCTCGCTCCTCTTTGCGTGTTGTCGCAGAATTAAACTTTTTCTTACTGTTAGTTAGTGCAAAAGAGATATTCAGATGCACTATTCATGTAAAAGAACAATGAAAAAGAATCAGTTTATTGAAAGAATAGTGGGGAATCGCATCGGATGCGAATTAGTAGGAGCTAAAACTGCAAGTTTTTGCTTCTACTTTGAGGCTCCGAAGGCGAGAGACTACAGGCTCGAGCCGCTGTCCCACTATAACTCTTTCAATTTTAAACTGATTCTTAGAGTTGTTCTTTTAAAGCTATTTAACTTTCAAAATATCTTCTTTTGCGTGGATAAGCTCTGTAATTAATTGACAGTAAGGTGTTGGAATACCATATTCCTTCCCTTTTCTAGCAACAAAGCCGTTCAAGAAGTCCACTTCAGTAAAGCGGTGGTTTTGAATTAAATCTTGGTGCATTGAAGGATAGTGTCCGCGAACTTTATTAGAAGCTGTATACACATAATCTTTCATTGCAGCTGGATCCAAATGCACGCCTTCTTTTTCAGCAACGGCAACGAATTCACTGATGATTTGCGTTACGATAGCTTCGGCCGTTGAAGTATCGAACACTTCGCCGATGTTTGCATCTAAAATGGCACATGTTGCGTTCATCGTACCGTTCACGCACGCCTTACGCCATGTTGAGAAATGAACGTCTTCGCTGTAGCTTGCGTTCAATCCCGCTTTGTCCATCACTTCTACTAATTCTTTAGCAATCGCTACACCACTTGGGTCCGCCGCTTGCATTTCTACCGTACCAGTTCCGCCAACACGCGCTACCCCTGGTTCGATAATGCCAGCCGTCCAAATCGTTACCCCCATAATAATATTTTTACGAGGAACATAATTCGCCATTGTGTCTTCGTGTCCTAGACCATTTAAAAGACAAAGCACTTTTGTATCTTCGTGGATAATCGCTTTAATCTTTTTCAAGCATTTCGCCTAATTTCATTGATTTTTGTAAATGCGATAACCACATCGACTTCTTCTGTTGCTTCTTCTGGACGAATAATCTTGATATCGATCGTATCTGTGTTATCTCCATCAACGACTTTCAATCCATTCTTTTGGATAGCTTCGATGTGCGCTGGCCATTCATCGATCAACGTCACCTCTTGCCCTGTTTTTGTTAACATGTACCCGAAACGGCACCCCATTGCTCCTGCACCCGCAATTGCGATTTTCATTTTAACTCCCCTTTTCTATTAAACGGTTAATTTGTAATCTTCTGGTTGAATCCATTTTAACACTTTTTCGAATAAATGAACGAATACGATGTTTAACGCGATTGGCGCAACGACGAAAATAAGTGTCACAATAACGATATTCATCACGCTCCATCCGCCCTCAGCTAAGTTCAACGCATTGATTGGTCCTACTAATCCGCTGAAACCGAACCCTGCACTTTGAGGTGTTCCTTGGATGTTAAATAAAGCTGCTAACACACCAAGTACGGCAGATGTACACATCATTGGTAATAAGATTTTTGGTTTTGCCAACACATTCGCCATTGACATTTTTGGTGAACCGATAAAATGCGCAATCGCAGTTCCTTTTGGATTCACTGTCCATCCCGCAATCGCAAGACCGAAACCAGCCGCACAGATTCCAAGGTTTGCTGCCCCTGAACCTACACCGCTAAGACTAATCGCCACGGCAATCCCTACTGTTGTAAACGGAGAAACGATTAACATACAGAAAATAACGGCTAATAATAAACACATGATAACTGGTTGTAATGATAATAGATTTCCGATTCCTTGTCCTAATAATGTTGTTAAAGTTTTTGATGTATGGTAAAGCAAGACGACCTAGTCCCACCTACGACCACTAATAACACCGTTGGAATAACGATAATAGAGTATGCTTTTGCTTTATTGCCAATCCATAAAATGACTGCTGCTCCTAATGCTGCAGTAAGTCCCATCGTAATGATGTCCCCTGTACCGCTAAAGATGATTCCTTTTACATCAGGATTGAATGTTGCTACACCGCCTGAGAATAAAACGGCTAATGCAAGTGCTCCCTGTTTGAATAGGAGTGAATTTGAAGAATTGGCCGACCATCAATCCGATGATTGCCCCCATTAATGTATTGGCCACTTGTGTTGCTTGGATTATCAATTGGCCTTGTGGGAATACTGGTAATAACGCCTTCACTAATTCACCCAGTAATGCTCCAGGGATAAGTGTAACGACCACGCCTAATGCAAGTGCGTTAAGGACGTTCATCGTGAACTCTTTCCCGCTGTATTTCTTTTTTGTTCCATAATGCTTCCACCTTTCATAAGATTGGCTTTATTATAGCATACCCAGCAACTAGTATTGTGATATTTTTTTAGATAAAAAGCAAAGAAATTAAAAGATAAAAAGCCGTAGGCTTATTGTAAATGATTATAAAAGTCAATTTAACTCCTCAGACACAAACCGATTACTACGAATCATTACGGATGTTTCCATAATCGCTGTAGTGGGGTACCGGTTTGAGCCTTAGGTCTCTCACCTTCAAAGCCTCAAAGTAGGAGTACGGAATAAATTCCTAACTCCTACTAGGCACAGTGAGTTGAATGGTATGAGCTACACTGTAAACAGTTTGCTCATACCTATTCAACTGTGTGGGGAAAAAAACGAAACACACTAGATACAACAATGTATCTAATGTGTTTCTGTCTTTCTCCCTCGCATTTAATACGATTCCCCACCACTGCGATTATAGGATCCGTAAGATTCTTCGTAATCTCTATTTAGTGAATTTATATTCGCAGAACGCCTACGGTCTTTTATCTTGGTGCTTCTGAAAATATCACTGTGCTAGAGATGTATTAAAGCGAACCTTATAAAAGCTTCGTTATGGTGGGATGAGATCCAAGGGGAAGAGTGCTTTCTAACGCTATTGATTAGGCGGTGTTACACTTTGGAACATTACGTTGGTGAAATTATCATATATGGTAATTATCATATATGATAATTTGCAAAATTGGGACAAAAGAAAAAGGCCGGACGTATTGTCTGTACTGACCCCAAAAAGTTAGACAATTAATTTAAGCAAAGGATTTAGTTCTGTATTGCACAGGACTAAGTCCTTTTAATTTTACTTTGATTCGTTTGTTATTGTAATAATCAATATAGTCGACGATTGCCCTCTCAAGTTCCTTTATAGACTTAAATGTCTGCTCATAGCCATAAAACATCTCTGATTTAAGAATGCCAAAGAACGATTCCATCATGCCATTGTCAGTACTATTACCCTTGCGGGACATAGATGGCTGAATGCCCTTATCTTCTAAAAAACTATGATAAAACTCATGCTGGTATTGCCATCCCTGATCACTGTGGAGAATAGTATTCTCGTATTCTTCTTCTCTAAAAGCTTGTTCTAACATATCCTTTACTTGTTTTAAATTTGGCGAAGATGATAGAGTATACGCTATAATCTCGCTGTTATAACCATCTAAAATTGGTGATAAATATAGTTTTTTTGATTACTTGTTGGAATAGAAAAACTCTGTAATGTCTGTATAGCACTTTTTCCATCGGTTTTTCAGCTGTAAATTGACGTTGAATAATATTCTCAGCTTTCTTACCAACTTCTCCATGATAAGAAGAATACTTACGTTTTCTACGAATACGAGCAGTTAGCCCCAACAGTTTCATCAAGCGTTGTACCTTCTTATGGTTTACGATGAACCCACGGTTTCTAAGTTCAAGAGTAATACGACGATATCCATAATTACCTTTATGCTCGTTATAAATGGTTTCTATTTCGTTTTTTACGGCCTGATTCTTATCTTCTAGGTTTAGCTGCTTTAAGTGATAGTAGTAAGTTGAACGAGCAAGTTTAATAATCTTTAGAAGAATATCTAAAGGAAACTCTGACACTAACTCTCTGACAATCTGCGTCTTTCTTCTTTCTCTTTTTCCTCCTTCAAGCGGAGTTCTCTCAACTTTTTTAGAATGGCATTCTCCGCTCTTAAATACTCATTTTTCAGCCTGAAGGCGTTCTAGTTCCGTCATCTCTTCTGGTTTTTTTCTTTGGCTTACGTCCCATTTTCAGGTACTCTCCCTCTTGTTTTTCTCAACAATAGTATACTTATTTTTTTCTTGTATTGTGCGAGCCAGTTGTGAAGAGTGGCACGCGCAGGGAGGCCGTATTCGAGAGAAACTCTTTCTTTACTCCAACCTTCGAGTAAGACTTTATCAATCATTTCTTGTTTTATTTCTGGAGAATAATAATTATTTCTCCCTTTTTAACTATCTCTAACCCATAACGTTCAATCAATTTAATCATGTAGGAAAGATTTCTCGCATCTATACCGAACATATCTGCAAGTCGTGAGTAGCTAAATCCTTGTTTTCTGAGTTCATAAATCTGAACTTTATCTTCATAAGTTAATTTCATAATAAAAACACCCCCAAAGTTAGATTTTGTGTCTAACTTTTGGGGTGCACTTCAGTCCAGCCGTGGAGTCTTTAGAATTATAATCCTGGTGCTTCGTTGATTGTTGCTGAAAGCATCCAAACTAATTTTTTTCTAAGGCGCCTTTTTGCACCGATGAAGATATCTTGTGTTACATCGTCGCCTTCTTCACCTGCTATTTCGATACCTTTTTGGTAAAGATCGATTAAGTAACGGTATCCTACTAATAAATGACGGATGCGGTCTTCCATGCTGTCGCTGTAGTTTCCTTTAGCATCAGCAATCTTAGTGTTGTCGGCAAATTCACGTAAAGTTGAATAAGGAGCGCCACCTAATGTGATTAAACGTTCTGATACTTCATCTAATTGAGCGTCTAACATTTCCATATGTTGATCCATTAATGGATGCATTGTCATGAAAGTTGCACCACGCATGTACCAGTGAGCTTGGTGTACGATTACTGATTGTTGGCTTAAATCAGCCACTAATTGATTTAATACTTGTTTTGTTTGTTCTTTTTGACATATCTATTACCTCCCTATTTATAATTTAGAATTATTCTAAACTATGAATATAGTATACCCCCGTTTTTGGAACATTGTCAATAAAAGATACGAAAAAAAGTGCAGGAAAAATTTTCCCTGCACTTTCAGTTTTATTTTTTCGCTAAGTCGGTGATGTAGTCGAAGAAGGCATCGCGGTCGACGTGGTAGACAAGGTCAACTGGGCGGCCATTTTCGGCTTTGATGGTACGGCCACGGCTAGCACCGGCAACGATTACGTCACTGTTTACCACAGAACGTTTTACAAGGTCTTCTTTCCCAAATGAAGCGGTTGTTAATACATCCCATAGGAAGTAAGTTGAGTTCGTTACGTAGTGAGTGAGCGGCGGAACGATGGCATAACATTGACCTAAGAAGTCAACGCCTTCGATGGCACGTTCTTTTGCCCAGCGGTCGCGGACATCCAGAGATAATGGCACCATGTTTGTACTTTCAAGCGCCACAAGTTCGATTTGGATGCCTGATTCCCAAACGCGTTTTGCCGCAAATGGATCCCAGTACACGTTCCACTCTGCAGTTCCGTCGTGCTCAGGGTCTTCCACGTTCCCCATATCAAGGAATGTTCCACCCATCCAGTAAAGTTTACCGATGTTTTCTTCGATGGTTGGATCTTGGTCCAACGCACGCGCTAAGTCTGTTAATGGTCCTACGAATACAAGGTCCACTTTCTCGTTGGATTCTTTTAAGGCGCGGATTAAATCTTGGTGCGCTTTTAATGGTGAATCTTGCACCGTGATTGGTTTATGTTCGTTTAAGATTGGAAGTGCGTCCACTGTGAAGGCATGCATTCTCCACTCTTTCGGGAATGGGTTCACAGGGCGTGAGTCTGAAGAAGCGACTTTCAATTGTTTGTCTTTTTCAGAACCGAACTTATGAATAATCTTCTTGCTGGCTTCCACCGCTGGTAATAAATAGCAGTCTGCTTCGATAACGCCGACCCCTACTAATTCCACGTCTTCCATTTTTAATAGTAAATATAATGATACTAAATCATCCACGCCACCATCGTGGTTTAAATAAACTTTACGCATTTATGAGTTACGCTCCTTTAAAATGGTTTTCTTGCACGCTTTATTATACCTAAAAACGAACGATAAAAGAAACTATTTTTATTTAACGTTTGGTTTTGCTTTTTAGATGCAAACTTTAAACGATTATGGTACACTGTTTCTAATCATTTTTTTAATGTAAGGTTGTGATTCAATGAAAAAGAAATTAATAGATATTATCATTATCGGTTTTGCCTTGTTTGCCATCTTCTTCGGCGCGGGTAATCTGATTTTCCCACCTTACCTTGGTGTAACGGCTGGGGAAAAACTGGGGAATCGCAACACTTGCATTTTTAATCAGCGACCCACTGTTATCGGTTGTTGCCGTCATGGTCGTTGCTACACTGGCGGTAGCGCACTCGCGGTCGGACGACGCATTCACCCTGTCTTTGCAGGCGTCTTGAATGCCATCTGCGTCCTTTTAATCGGACCGATTTTTGCAGTTCCACGTACCGGAGCGTCCACGCACGAAATCTTCGTACAATCGTATTTCCCAAAGCGCACCACAATGGATCGCTTCGCTCGTATTCTTCAGGGATTGTCCTTTGGATCGCGTATAAGGAAAACTCCGTAATGGATGCCATCGGAAAATACTTAACACCAATTCTACTGGTGATTCTCTTCTGTATTTTTCGTGGCCGCTATCATTCAACCAGATGTAACATTTGCCCAAACAGACGGTACTGGACTTTTCGCACAAGGATTTAAAGAAGGGTACCAAACCATGGACGTGCTCGGAGCGCCACTCTTGGCCGGAGTCGTGATGAAAGATATTACGCGCCGTGGGTATTTAAATAAAAAGACCAATTCAGAATGATGTTCGGCGTCGGAATCGTCGCGTTCGTCCTGCTCGCAGTCGTGTACTCAACACTCGCTTACAGCGGAGCCAGCATGAGCACAGTTATCGACACAACTGTGCAACGTGCCGCAATGCTTACAACAATCGTGAAGAACTTACTCGGTTCTTGGGGACAACTCGCGATGGGACTCGCTGTCTGCTTCGCCTGCCTCACAACAGCGATTGGACTAACAACGACATGCGGTCAGTATTTCGAAGAAGTGTCTAAAGGAAAAATCTCCTACAAGAAAACGATTCTTGTCACTGCGGCAGTGGAATTCATCATCTCACTCATCGGGGTGGATTCACTCATCAACTTAGCTGTTCCAGTGTTGACATTTATCTTCCCAATTATGATCGCACTCATTCTCTTCTCTGCCTTCGATAAATACGTCCCATACGACTGGACATATCTAGGAGCAGTTATCGGTGCCGGAATCGTCGGCCTCGTACAAGGAATCAACACCCTATCACAATTACTCGGTGGAAACCTACTAGGAGACGCAGCCACTTGGATTGGCACCTTCCCACTAGCCACTTACGGCCTCGAGTGGATTGTCCCAACCTTTGCCGGCGCACTTATCTTCACTATCGCCGCCGCTATCCTAAAACCAAAACAACTCGAATTCGATTAAAAAACGGAGCCTCCAGCTCCGTTTTTTGTTTTCCATCCGCCCTCTATAAAAAAGGAGGGTTCGTATATGTCATCTTGATTGGCATAGGTGAACCCTCCTCGAAACGCAGAGCCCCAAGTCTGTGGAGCTTTGCGGTGACGAACGGAAACCACATCCGACGCTCCCTCTAAAAAAGGACGGTTTGTATATCGTTGCCTTGCGGTATATATGAACCCTACTCCAATGCACCACCCCAAGTCTGTGGGCAGAAAAAAGCAAAGAAAAAAATCCTACGGATCCAATAATGATTGTAGTACGGTCTAGTAACCGATGTGAATTACTGACTCTGGAAATTTATTTCCTAGAGTCAGTTTGAAGCTTAGTAGGGCTGTAGACAAAAGGCTACAGCCGGTACCCGACTTACAATCATTATTGATGAATCCGTAAGGATTTTTTCTTTGCTTAAATTCACTATTGTTTTTTCTAATCCACAGACTTGAGGGCTTCTAGCATATCGATGCGTTGGAGGAGATGGTTCACCATATACCCTAGCGCAACCAAGATGACAATCACAATCACACATGGCAACACATATACAAACCATCCAACAGTGGGATTAAACATAACAAACCCCGGTGCCACCGTCTCAATAATCACCCTATGCAACACTCGCCCAAACAAAATCCCGACAACCATCCCGAGCACCGATAATAGAATCGTTTCACGGTAAATATACATCGTCACTTCTTTGTTCAAGAACCCAAGTACCTTAATCGTTGAGAGCTCGCGAATACGTTCGGCTACATTGATGTTCGTTAAGTTATATAGAATAACCACTGCAAGTAAAAATCGATACGACCGTTAAAAATCATCATGACACGGCTCAGTGAAGCGACAATGGTGTCGATACGGCTGACCATGGCCGTGTTTTTGCACGACAGCTTTCACACCGCCTAGGGCCATTAAGTCTGCGGCTGCTTTTTTGTACGCTAGCGGCATCTTTGTCTTTAAACTGTACGAAAATTGCGTTGTCTTGCGGCGCTACACCATAAAAACTTGGCGTAGACTTCTGGCGTCATCACAACGAAGTGTCCAGCGTACATTTCCACGACACCCCCGACCGTTAACGTCACATCCACACCATCCTTATTCGGAAGCGTAAAGGTGTCGCCGGCTTTCACATTCAAGAGCTTGGCTAATTTCTCGAAATTAACACGCCGCCCTCTGGAAGCGCCACGGCTTTCTTCGTCTTCGCATCATTCAAATGAATGTACGGAGAAAGGCTGGTTTCTTTGCCGACAAGCACCGTTACGGACTGTTCATCGTCCACGCCTGGCACTTCACGTGTTACCGATTCGGTATAGACGTCGCTGTAAGAAGTCACGCTTGAAGAGGTTAAATAGTTGCGGAGCGCTTGTTCTTCTGAGGGCCGTTAACACAGCTTCTTTTTGAAACAATCGCATCATACGTAATAATTTCCTTGAACTGACGCTCGGCAATCCCGTCTAGAGACCCGAGAATTCCGCGTCCTGCAAAAGAGAAGCGCCACGCTTCCTGCTACCCCGAAGATCGTCATGAACATACGTTGTTTATAGCGGAAAATATTACGCGCCGTTACCTTATGCGTGAAGCTGAGACGATTCCAAATGAACGGGATGCGCTCGAGAAGAATCTTCGACCCAGCCACTGGAGCTTTCGGTAAGAGAAGGGCTGAAGCTTGCTCATGAAGTTCGTGGCGGGCAATCCATAATGGAGGCACCACGCTACAGATAAGCGAGCAAACAATCGCAATTACGGCGATGAGTGGATGGAAATTCAACTGGATACTTGGCAATACCGTATCCTTCATCAAGGTCGCACCTAGCGCACTTGGCAAGGCGTAGGTTCCTAGTAAAATTCCTAGAACCGTTCCTGAGACCCCTGCTGTAAAACCATACACGGCAAATTTCTTCATCACGTCTTTGGTTTCATAGCCGAGTGCCTTCAACACCCCGGCATTGATTCGTTCTTCGTTTACAAAACGCGTCATCGTCGTTACCGTTACGAGCGCCGCAACGGCATAAAGCACAATCGGGAAGAGGTTCCCAACCGACGTAATCCCTTCAGCTGTCTCCTTCATATTGAAGAACCCTTCGCTTCCAAGCATTGTTGAACGCGTGTAGACCGAGTATTTCGGTTTCGTGAGTTTTGAAACATCCACTTCCGCTTTTTTTCGAGTTCGGATTCGGCCTTCTGGATATCCTTGTCGGCTGTCTCTTTCTTCTCGTTGAAAGTTTCTTCGCTTTCTTTGAGCTGCGTTTTTGGCATCCGCGAGTTTAGCTTCGCCGTCTGCCAGTGTTTTCTTGGCTTCGGCTAGTTTCGCCTTGCCTTCTTCTAATGTTCCAGCGTTGGCTTCAAAAGCTGCCACTCCTTCGCGGTATTGGTCGAGGCCGTCCACGTATTGGCTGTAGCTAGCGTAATACTTGGCTAAGCCTTGTTTGTACGCTTCTTGCCCTTCCTGTAATTGTTGTTTCTTCGATGCGAGCTCAGCCTCTGCGTTTGAAATCGCTGTTTGACCCGCTGTGAGTTCTTGTTCTTTTTGAATGAGCACTTGTTCTTTTGGCCGTAAGCGTCGCCTCAGTTTGAGTAATTTGGGCTTCTGCTTGTGTTAAAGCCGTCTCCATCGCTTGAAGGCTCGCTTCGGTAATACCTTGTGCCGCAGCAGCATCCGGGTCGCTGGCTAAAAGTGCCTTCCCTTGCGCTAAGGCTGTCTTCTTCGTTTCGAGGTCTGCCTTACCCGCTTCAAGTTGTGCTTTAGCCTGCGCTAATTGCGTTTTGCCGGCTTCGAGCTGTTCCTGTCCGCTTGCAAGTTCCTCTTTTTTGGCCGCAAGTTGCTTCTCTGCTTCTGTTAATTTTTGCACTTGCATCATCCAGCTGATTTTTTTCTTTTTCAGCTAAAAGTCGCCACGGCTTGTTCGATTTGCACACGAGCACTCTCGAGATGCGCACGGCTAGCTTCCAACTGATTCCACGCCGCGCCAAGCTTTTGCGTCCCCTGAAGCAATCGTTGCCTCGTTACTATCGACTTCTTTTTGACCATCTGCGAGCGTCTTTTTCGTTCTTTTTCGATTTCGCTCTTACCGTCCGCTAGTTTCTTCTCGGCATCCGAGAGTTGCGTTTTGGCATCGGTAATTTTTTTCTCTTCCTTCTGAAATCTTATCGTCGGCCGTCGTCTTCAACGCATCCAATCGCGCCGTTCCATTGTCGGCCAACTTTTCTTCCAGCGCCTGTTGCAGCTCCGTCACTTTATCCGAGTATTCACGGCTTGTTGTTTTCCATTTACGCAAATCCGGATAACGAAGACGCGCAATCGTATACACTTCAGAATCGAACGCGTCTTTTGGCACTACGGCAAACCCGCTAAGGTCACCGCTCCCCGCACTCGACACGCCCTTAATCGTCTTCGAGAGAATCTCGCTGGAGTTCACAAAACCTGTAATCGTAAATTCATGCTCTTTTAGTAGAGTAGAACTTCCAGATTCATTCAAACGAATCGTGTCGCCAATCTTGTACTGATCAGCCATCGTTTGGGCAAGCGCCACTTCACCTGATTTCGTAGGAAACGCACCACTCACCAACTCGAACGTCGAAATATCCTTCGTCTGTGAGAACACACGAATCGCACTCGGCGTATCACCAACCACCGTATCGACAAAATAGCCAAACTCCACATCGGCGTTCTCTTCTTGTATCTCGACTTGGTCCTCAGCGCTTAAACCATAGCCCGCCACCACGAATAAATCCGCAGCATTGGCCTGCTCCATATAGCTGTTCAAGGTGTCTTCAATATCTGGGCCAGACACTTTTAGCCCGACCAAACTGAACGCACCCAGCATCATGAGGAGCATGATTGAAAGGAAGCGCCCTTTCGATTGACGAAGGGAGTTTCTTATATCCTTATTTAATGTTTTCTTAGTCACGATCTTCACCCCTTTTAATATTCAAGCGTTTGAATATCTTGTGGATTTGGATTGAGTTCAATAGATTTCACGCGCGCGTCATGCATATGAATCACACGGTCGGCAATCGGCGCTAAGGCTGAGTTATGCGTTACGATAATAACGGTTGCCCCTTGATTACGTGACATATCTTGTAAAATCTGAAGCACTTGTTTTCCGGTATGGTAGTCGAGCGCTCCTGTTGGCTCATCACAAAGCAATAACTTTGGATTCTTCGCAACCGCACGTGCAATGGATACCCGCTGTTGTTCCCCACCCGATAATTGAGAAGGAAAATTATTCATGCGGTGTCCAAGACCAACTGCCTTCAAGGCATCTTCTGCATCTTGGGCGTCTTTGACAATCTCAGCCGCTAGTTCCACATTTTCCTTTGCCGTTAAATTCGGTACTAGATTATAAAATTGGAAGACGAAGCCGACATCATCTCTTCTATAGTAAGTAAGTTGTTTTTCATCAAAAGCGGAAATGTCCACGCCGTCGACAAACACATGCCCGTCGTCGTTTGTGTCCATGCCCCCTAAAATATTCAGAACCGTTGATTTCCCTGCACCACTGGCCCCTAAAATAATGACTAACTCTCCTTTTTTCAATTTCAAAAATTCACATCATTATTCGCGACAATCTCTGTATCGCCGACTTGATAACGTTTATAGCTATTCTTCATTTCAATATAAGCCATGTCTATCCCTCATTTCTACAAACATCGTTAAATGAACAACGTGTTGATTATGTTCGTTAAATACTATATAATGGAATTAATCAAAAAAACAATACACAATAATCAACAATGTGTTGATTTAAGAAAAGAGTTTAAACAATGATGACACAAAAACGGAAAACCACAACGAAAAGCGATTTAAAAGAAGCACTCACTAGACTGCTGGAGAAAAAAAGATTTCGAAGCTATTAGTGTGAGCGATATCGCCAGAGAAGCAGGCGTGAATCGCGGAACCTTCTATCTCCATTACGTCGATAAATTCGATATGATGGACCAGCTCATCGATGAGATTTTACAAAAATATCTTACTCCTATTAAAAGAAGGCAATCCAAAAAAATAAAGAAGAGGCCTGTCCAGGAATCGTGAAAATCTTCGAGTATTTAAAAGAAGACTTCGACTTTATTCACGCAATGACCTTGAACCGATTCAACTACACATCGAAACTCGTTCATGACTTCCTATTCGAATTAACCAAAGCAAATTGGACCGATTAAGGAAAAACATCGCGATGGTCTACCCGCTGCCAGAAGATTACGCGCAAGAAGTGTTTATCTATAGCAACAGTGCGATTTTCTTCCACTGGATTCAAAAAGGTGGCGTGGAAAGCCCTGAAGAAATCGCAAAAATCTTTTTCAGAATGTCATTATAAAGGAGAAAAACTCATGCAAAAGACAATTATGAAAGACCCACTCTTCCTAAGCCAAAAAAATCAAGTGTTGCCGATCCAAAAGTTGACGCGCAAGTGGTCCTCGACTTACAAGATACGCTTCGTGCCAACCGCGACCGCTGTGTAGGAATGGCGGCGAATATGATTGGTGTGAAGAAAAACATTATTATTGTAGCGATTGGACCGATGGATTTGGTGATGCTGAACCCGCGTATTACGAAAAAGCAGGGGCCCTATGAAACGGAAGAAGGATGTCTGAGCCATACGGGCACGAAGAAGACGACGCGCTATCAAACGATTGAAGTAGCCTACACCGACCCGAGCGGCAAGAAGCATACGGGAACGTTCACCGACTTCACGGCGCAAGTCATCCAACATGAGATCGACCATTTAGATGGGGTGCTCATTTAAAATACGCAAACTTCCGTAATCGTATTTTTTGAGCTTCTAAACGGACGAGGATGTTGGCTTGTGCCGGGAAGGCGGGACGTGCTCCTTTCGACGGCGATGTAGTCATCTTCTTCGTTTCATATATTAAGAAAAAGAAAAAAAGAGAAAAGGGTTGACTCTGACGTAACGTAATAGGTTACACTATCTAGTGTTAGGAGTTGAGGTTATGTATTTAATCAAGCAAGTAAGTGAAATCAGTGGTGTATCGGTGCGCACTTTACATCACTATGACGAAATTGGATTGCTTTCCCCGAAGAAACAGGAGAATGGATATCGCTACTACAGTGATGAGGAGCTTTCCCAATTACAGACGATTCTCTACTATAAATATTTGGGATTTCCGCTGAAAGAAATAAAAGTCCCTGATGACGCAAGACGAGGATGATCTGTTGCCCCACTTAAAGCATCAGTTGAAGTTAATGCAGAAAGAAAAAGACCGTCTTCTAACATTAATCGATACATTAGAAAAGACGATTGCGTCTACGGAAAGGAAAATGACGATGACAACCGAAGAAAAATTCAAAGGGTTCACCTTCAAGGATAACGAGAAATATAAACAGGCCGCGACTGAAAAATACGGCGAAACTGTGATAAACGAGGCCGAAGAAAGACAAAAAGGCAAAGAAGAAATCGTAGCGGACGGCTTCAATAAAATCTTCTTTGCATTCGCGGATAATATCGAAAAAGGCCTACCAGCAACAAAGTGCCGAAAACGTGGACTTAGCCAAACAACTCCACCAACACATGTGCGCTTATGCCTTCGACTGCTCGATTGATGTCTTCTCAAGCATCGGATTCGGCTACGCGAAAAACGAAGAGTTCAGAACGAACCTCGATAAATACGGCAAAGGCGTTGGGCAATACGCTTGCGACGCGATTCAAGCCTATGTCGCACAGGAGAGAAAATAAGCAAAAGAGGAGTAAGACACTTGTCCTACTCCTCTATTTTTATCTCACAAATACCAGCTTTTCTGGTGTTGATAGTTCCGCGTCAAACACAAATCCGTCTTCGCTAAAAGCCTCCAACTGCTTCACGTCTGTTACTTGTTCGTGCATGGCAAAACCAACCAATAACCCACGCCCTTTTTTCGACGTCGTAGAGTGTTGTTTCAACGTTCCGTCTTTGCGTTCGTAAAATTCTACGTCCACCCAGTTGTAACGAGAGCGGTCGAGTAAGGTGCTGAACTCATCACTGGCACAGTTTACCACCGTTTCGCCATCCTCGAACAACTCGGCCCACTCCGCTTTCCAGTAAGCCTTCAAGCTCTTCCCGTCCACGCGCAATGGTCTCAGCATATCCAAACGGTACGGCTTCACAAAAGCATCAGGCACAACGGCCCCATACAACGCAGACAAGATGCGCACATGCTCGCTTCCATAATCCAAGCCTTCCCTCCATCCCTCTACTTGCTTCAACCAGCGAAAGGCCAGTCCGTTGTAGAGTTCGATGGCAGGCGCAGCTTCGGCCACCTTCCACCCTTCGATGAATGCTTTGTTTTCGTCGAGTAACTTCCCTTTGACCCCAAGCACTCGCGCAAGGTCCTCTTCAGGCACCGCACTCACGGCTTCGACCACTTTTGCGGCTGCTGGGCTCACTTCCCAGTCGCGTTCCTCTAATGCATCACAATTCATTTCCTTTGCAGGCGATAGTATTAATTTCATCTCGGCACTCCTTTTCATTGTCTCCCTTAGTGTACCGCACCCACCGTATTTTGACAAAACACAAGGAGCAATTTATACTGAATACTATCAACTAAAAGGAGAATTCTATGCCAGGACCATTTCCTATATCTATCAATTCCATCGCCTTATTTTACCTATTACCATTCATTAGCGTTGGAGTCTATACGATTGGAACGAAGAAATTTTCACTCGCAAACTTCCTTCTATTACTTGGAGGGATCACAGCACTACATTCCGTTCGTCTAATCTATCAAAAATCAGTTGGTGGATATATCTTCTGGATAATCGCGTGGGCAGTCATGTTATACGCGTCCTATTGGAACAATAAGCACGAAAAACCATATAAAACAGAAAACCAAATGCTTGAGTTTGTTGTCTGCTTTGTCAATAGAAATCCATTTCCGGATAAAATCAAAGACCCAAACAAAGCACGTGCCATCGTTGCACTTGTTATCACATTTTTAATGATTATCGCTTAACAAGGAGGACCTCATATGGGCTATGTATTTATCATCTTTTTATTCTTAGTTTCTTTATCGTCACATTCGCGCTCATCCATCTACTCGCAGGTGGCGCCGCTCTTCTAAAAGGAGACAAAACAACAGGAAACATCCTCGTTTTTGTAGGCGGACTTATCGCACTTCCTACAATCCCATTACTCGCAGTGTTACCTGGAATTCCATTCCTAACATGGATCCTTGGGGCAACGCTTTGCTGCGTGGGAGCGTACATGAACGGAAAAGAAAAAGGCAACATCAACAAATCACATCACGCTATCCGCATCACTATCGCAGTCCTTCTCACGCTCGGATTGGCGCTTGTTTAGAAAAAGGGTTAAAAATGTATTCAGAAGATAAAGAGTTGCCACAAGGGTACTTAATGAGTATCGGCGGAGCACTCGCTGGTTTGTCTGCTACAATGTTGTATTTTTTTATAAAAAAATAGGTCTTCCACTGCTATTTCATTTATAATAGAGTGGAAGACCTTTTTAGTACTCTTCACATCGTTTAATCTTATAGGGAGAATTTCTTATGCTTAATATAATCATTGCTGTATTGTTTATTGCCATAGTTACCTTCCTTTTCATTCTCTATCACATAGTGAGGGGCCTGAAAGTATTACTCTTTCAGAAAAATCATAAGGGTGGTTGGTACTTACTAATCGGTTCATCAATCCTAATTGCTCTCTTTATTTATACTAAATATGTTGATTTTTTTCTTCCGTTCGAAAACTTTGTGACTCCAATGTGGTGTATTGGCGGTATCCTATGTTTTATCGGTGATTATATTGCCGATAAAGAATCTGGACAAATAAAACTAGCCCCTACCCTCATTCGAATCATCGCCTTTTGCATTTCACTAATTGCGCTCTCTGTATAAAAATACTAATTCCAAGAAGACTCGACCCGCGAGTCTTTTTCTATACAATCCAGCACACTAGTAACCTTCAACAAAGAACTACTTCCATAAAAAATAGCGTACGGAAAATTCCGTACGCTATTTTCTATTTACCAAACCATTATAATTGTCCCGGTCGCAATCAGTGCACACCCAATGAGTGACTTCATAGTGAACGTATCATGCAAGAAGAAAACGGCCAATATCAACGTGAAGACGATACTCAATTTATCGACTGCCGCTACCTCTGTTGCACTCCCCATCTGAAGCGCCTTGTAGTAACAAAGCCAAGAAGCTCCTGTCGCAATCCCTGATAAAATCAAGAAGATCCAACTTTTCCGACTAATCTCAGACAACCCGTTTTGATTATTCGTCACAAATACCATCAGCCACGACATCACAACGACCACAACCGTGCGTACCGCCGTCGCCAAATTCGAGTTTACCCCATCAATCCCAATCTTCGCCAAAATCGACGTCAACGCCGCAAACACTGCTGACAATAACGCAAATACAATCCACATAACCAAGACTCCTGTCATTAAATACTACTTTTTAGTATACTCTTTTTTCTCTAAAAAGAAGAACCATTTTTAATGAATGGACAAAGCCTCTCTTTATTAGAGACGAAGCAGATTTTAAGTTAACCGCACCTTCTGTCGCGGATGTTCCGGTCTAGACGAAGCAAATTTTAATCGTTCAAAAGCCAGCCCCTCTCGTTTTTCTATCAAAAAAAATAAAGAAAAATTCGTTGAATCATTGTGTTTCCAGAACAAGAAGCTTGCGAGTTTCTTTGGATTCCCTCCAAACGCCTAAGGAGAATAAACGAAAAGAATCAGTTTATTGAAAGAATAGTGGGACTAAGCATTAAAACGAATAAGAGGACGTAGGAATTTATTCCGTACGTCCTCTTTGAGGCTTTAAAGGTGAGAGACCTTAGGCTCGAACCGGTGCCCCACTATAACTCTTTCAATAATAAAACTGATTCTGAACTCGTTTATCCGATAATTCACTCATTCCCCTAAAATCCAAAGAAACGAAGCGAAGCTTCGCCTTTTCTTTCAAGCACATACTCATAACACAATGGTTCAACGAATTTTATCCTTTTATCAAGTTCGGTTATCTTTTTTATTTTTTTGCGCACAAAAAGCCGAGAGGATTCTCGGCTTTTCAAGGCGATTAGTTGTTTGCTAATAAGTCGCGGATTTCTTTTAAGTAATCTTCTGCAGTTGGTGCAGCTGGAGCAGCTTCTTCAACTTGATTTTTCTTAGCTAATTCAGAAGCTTTGTTCATACCTTTAATGATTAAGAACAATACAGCGCCAACGATTACGAAGTTGATGATTGCAGCGATGAAAGCACCGATACCGATTTGAGCAGAACCTAAACGGAATGAAACTGCTGCGATATCTCCTGTGTTTGCTACCATAGCGATGATTGGTGAAATGATATCATTTAACCAATGAATCAATGATTGCTTTGAAAGCTCCACCGATGATAACCGCTACTGCTAATTCAACGATATTCCCACGCATTAAAAATTCTTTAAACTCTTTTAACATAAATGTTTTCCTCCTTTAGTTTTTTGGGTTAAATAATTACCTTAAACAGAATACTAAAATTAAAAACTAAAATACAACTAAAAAAACATTCAGAAATTTACACTTTGCGTACATAATTTTGCGGAGTGTATTTTTCTACTGAAAATCCGACTTCTTTCCCTGCAGCCATACGAGCCAAACATTCGCCAATCCAGACACCGCTCGTAAGCCCTGAAGAGCCCAAACCACTTGACACGAAGGCATTTGTCGTGTTTGGAACTTCACCAAAGAACGGTAAAAAATCGGAAGTATACGCACGCGTTCCGACGCGTACCCCACTGCGTTTGGCATTTTTGAGACTTGGAAGACTCGCGCAAGCTTCTTCGTACATGCCGTTTAACAACTCTTCATCTGGAACCAAATCGAAACCTTGCGTATTTTCGTGAGTCGCACCGACTAAAATCTTGCCATTTGGGAATGGAAGAATATCAATTTCACCATGCAACATGCACACTGGCCATTTCGACGTATCTTCGGTTGTCTCCAAGGTGAGTTCAATCAACTGCCCTTTTTGCGGACGCACATCCACATAGTAGCCAAGCGGTTCGATGAGTTCTTTCACCCACGCACCACTAGAAAGGACCACCGCATCGAAGGCTTGCACCTCGCCGCCAAGACGCACACGGACCTCTTCACCACTAGCTTCTAGCGTTATTTTTTCACGGACCACACGAGCCCCGTTTTTCTCGGCTTGTTCTAATAGAAGTGTTACTAGCATTTCGCCGTCCACGCGTCCGCCACCGCTACAATAGAGCGCACCGTCTGGATTCGACCAGCCCGGAATCACACACGCCACGTCTTCTGGAGTTAAGGCACGCACCTCGCCAATCATCGGCGCATCCACGCGTCGCTCCACGGCCATCTGTTCGACCTTCGCCAATTGCTTCTCAGTATGCTTGAAAATATACGCCCCGACTTGCTCATACGGCAACTCACTGACACCATCTGCGCTCAACTGATCCATCAACTGCGGATAGTACGCCGCTCCATGTGACACGAGTTGGTACCAGTCTTTATTACGACGTTGCGATAACCATGGACAAATAATCCCGGCAGCCGCCTTCGTTGCTTGGCCCACACCCGCGTCAAAAACCGTTACATCGATTCCTTTTTTGCTGAGCTGATACGCCGCAGTCGCTCCGACGATGCCAGCCCCTACGATTGCTACTTTCTTCGTCATCTTCTTCACTCCTAGCTGAAGTCTCTTGTTTCAAATTGCCCTTCGCGTTCAAACCACTCTGCCACTGTTAGTAATAGTGCCTCTTGTCCACGCGCTGCCATTAACTGCACGCCGATTGGAAGTCCTTTTTCGGTTAAAAAGACTGGCAAACTAATCGCTGGTGCGCCTGTAATATTGGATAATTGCGTAAATGGTGTGAGCGCCAATGTTCGGTCAAACATGCGCCAAATCACGCTTTGTTGTTCCGGCACACTGAGTTCGTCCATATGCTCCAACGCGTATCTCACCGATTCTTCCATCGGGAATTGCGTATGAAGCGGAGCCACGTCGCTCACACTCGGCGTTAAAATCAAATCGTACTGCTCATGCACCTTTTCCATCGCATGCGCATACGTGTCCCATTTCGACAAAGCCGCGCTATAATCTTTTGCCAAAATACGTTCCCCAGACTGGTAAATCCCCCAAGTCATGAGTTCCATATCGTCTTTCGTGAACTTGCGGCCAAAAACTTGCTTCCATGCCTTGGAACATCGCTGCCGTCTCCACACTATTCATTACGTAGTAATTCTTCATCACTTCCACGCCGTCAACTGGCCAGCCAATCGGTTCAACCACACAGCCGATAGCTTCTAGGAATTTTACAGCCTTATGAAGTGCCGCCTTGGCTTCCGGAGCGACCATACTTTCAATAGGAGACTTCTCAATCACGCCGATTCGAAGCGGACGGTTAGGAAGAGTATCCCAATCTTTAATAAGCGGTGTTAAAAATGGACTATCTTTTTGCTCAACTTGCATCCATTTCAACAACTCGCGGGTATCACGGACCGTCTTCGTCATCGCAAAATTCACCGAAGCGCCTTGCCAGCCACGATAGCTACCAGGACCCACAGGAATTCGACCACGACTCGGCTTCAACCCGATAAGACCCGTAAAGCTCGCTGGAATTCGAATCGACCCACCGCCGTCACTCGCCCCCGCAATCGGAACGATGCCACCAGCCACGGCAGCCGCCGCACCACCGCTGGACTCACCGGCATTGCGATTGACGTCATACGGATTATTCGCAGGGCCCCAGAGTTGCGGCTCCGTCATATTCTTAAAGCCAAATTCTGGCGTATTCGTACGTCCCACGACGATAAAACCTGCTGCTTCCAGACGCTTCACGAAGTTATCCGTGCGACCAACAGGGATTCCCTTCAAGAGCTTACTTCCCGCGCTCGACGGTTCTCCTGCCTGATTTTTGTCCGAGGTCCTTCAAGAGAAGCGGCACCCCAGCAAATGGCAAGCCTTCAAACGAACGCGCCTCCGCTTCTTTTAGCGCACGCTCTGCCTGCAAGTGCACGACCGCGTTTAGGCTTGGATTTCGTTGTTCAATTTTCTCTAATGTCTCTTGGACTAATTCCTTTGGAGATACCTCGCCACTTGCGACGGCCTCTCTCATCTCGATGGCGTCTTTCCACATAGTTTCACGTCCCTTCATGTCCTTCTTATTGTACAGTGAAATGAAAGGTCGGTAAAAGAGTCACGCGGGGCACTTTCGCCGAGTATAGTCGAAATCGCTAGAACTTTTTTGAAAACAAATTCGTGAAAATCACCAATGATACCGTTTACCTCTACGTTTTTCCAGCCCGTTTTTTTGGAAATCGAAAAAAATATGAAAAAAACTATTGAAAAAAATATCAAAAAAATCAGTAGTAAAAAAATTTATATTTGTGATATAATAACAAATATAGATATTACCGAGAACAGTGACTGGACAGCTTTTTAGCAAGGGTTGCTCTATTTTTTTGGAGATTTTAGTTACTTTTCTCACAAATTAATACCTTTAGGAGGAAAAATAATGAAAGATTTCATCAAAGGAAGACTTTCGAAGGTACTCTTCGTATTGTTCATCCCAATGTTATTATTCATGCTGGCCCCTCAATCGGTGGTAAATGCGGCAGACGTTAGTAATAACATCAGTTCATTGACGGTTTCTTCAAGCGAAATCACGGACGGCGGACAAACAACCGTTAAATTTACGTTTGACGAACACGCTCAAAAAAATCAAATCTGGGGACACTCTAGAAGTGACTTGGCCAAGTTCCGGCACGATTCACGGGACTGGATTTAAGAAAACGATCAAGTTGACCATCGAAGGTAAATACGTTGGGGACATGGTCATCACAGACGGTTCGGCAAAAGTAACGTTTAACGACGGCATCACTGGTCTTGAGAACGTTCGCGGTTGGGGTGAATTCGCAATCGAAGGTCACAACGACACCGCAACGGACAAAGAACACGTTGGTAAATTTACAATCGTGAGTGGAGACAAATCTGTCGACTTGAACGTGAAGAAAATGGCGACTGGCGAAAACCACGCACCATTCTACTTAAAAAGCTGGGGACATGCACGCTGACGACCCTGAACATATTCTTTGGACATTAACGATTAACGCGATGAACTTAGAAGTGGACGGCGACGTTCGTGTCGAAGACGAAGTGCAAGGCGGACACAAATTGGTGACAGACAGCTTTTAGCATTACAACAACAGGAAACAAACCTGGCTACTATGGTGGCGATACAGCGATTGAAGACTTCAAAGCCGCTTTCCCTGGATCGACATTTACCGTGGATGCTTCTGGAAAAAAATCACTATTACGATTCCAAAAGACCAAATCAATAAGACTGGCGTTCTTATTTTTCTATCGTACAAAAGTAGAAAATGAAAACCAAAAAGAATTCAAGAATAACACGAAAGTTTGGTATCAAGTCAAAGGTGAAACAGCGGTTGTGGCTAAAGAAGTAAACGCATCTGTTGCTAACATCAATGCAAACGGTGGTGTTGATGGAGACCAAACGACAACAACAGAAGCTCCTACGACAACTGAAGCTCCTACGACAACTGAAGCTCCTACGACAACTGAAGCTCCTACGACAACTGAAGCTCCCTACGACAACTGAAGCTCCTACGACAACTGAAGCTCCTACAACAACTGAAGCTCCTACAACAACAGAAGCTCCTACAACAACAGAAGCTCCTACGACAACAGAAGCTCCTACAACAACAGAAGCTCCTACAACAACAGAAGCTCCTACAACAACAGAAGCTCCTACAACAACAGAAGCTCCTACAACAACAGAAGCTCCTACTACAACAGAAGCTCCTACAACAACAGAAGCTCCTACAACAACAGAAGCTCCTACGACAACAGAAGCTCCTACGACAACAGAAGCTCCTACGACAACAGAAGCTCCTACAACAACAGAAGCTCCTACAACAACAGAAGCTCCTACAACAACAGAAGCTCCTACAACAACAGAAGCTCCTACAACAACAGAAGCTCCTACAACAACAGAAGCTCCTACAACAACAGAAGCTCCTACAACAACAGAAGCTCCTACAACAACAGAAGCTCCTACAACAACAGAAGCTCCTACAACAACAGAAGCTCCTACAACAACAGAAGCTCCTACGACAACAGAAGCTCCTACGACAACAGAAGCTCCTACAACAACAGAAGCTCCTACAACAACGGAAGCTCCTACAACAACACCTGGACCAGAGTTACCAAATACTGGTTCATCAAACAATACAGCCGTAATCCTAGCAGGAATCATCGTAACAATCTCTGCGATGTTCGTTCTAGTCTCTAAAAAAGCAGAACAAAACTAATTGTATTTAACTGAAAAAGCAAGCAGCTAACTGCTTGCTTTTTTGTTTGTCCAACACTCCACCCTACCATCACTCGGGATTCCAAATACAATAAGACGCTCAAGTTCCGTCGGTTAAATTAATCCTATTTTCATCGCCACCACTCTCCATAAAAAGCACATCTAAAAAATGACGGAGAAGCCTGCGGATGTTATACAAACCGTAACGTGTTTAGCATTACATGCGAATTAGTTGGCGTTGGAATTCATTCCTTACGCCAACTTTGAGGCTGTAAAGGCGAGAGACTCTTCGAGGCTCGAACCGGTGTAACGTTATGGTATGTATAACGAATATCTGCAAGGTTTCGAAGTCATTTTTGAGACCTTCGATCTACTCTTGACCTTACTTTTTTTAAGAAGAGTATAATGGCCCTTATGAAAAAACAGCGATTAACTTAACAGACGGACCGATTTTGCAGTCTATTATTGCATTTGCAATCCCAATTATAATATCTAACATATTCCAACAACTGTACAACACCGCCGACATCATCATCGTCGGACGCTTCCTCGGACAGGACTCGCTTGCTGCAGTCGGGGCAACAGCCGCTATCTTCGAGCTGATTGTCGGGTTTGCGCTCGGCGTCGGAAACGGAATGGGAATTATCATCGCGCGTCACTACGGTGCACGAAACCACCGTCTTTTGAAACGTGCCGTTGCTTCGACAATCGTGATTGGAGCAGTTCTCAGTCTACTGATTGCGGTCATCGGAAGCATCGGGATGTTTCCACTACTCCGCTTCCTAGGAACACCTGAGAGTATCATCGACCAGTCGTATGCGTACATTTCGATTGTCGTTCTCGGCATCGCGGTGACATTTGCCTATAACCTCTGTGCCGGTCTGCTTCGAGCAGTCGGAGACAGTCAGGCTGCGCTTTACTTCCTAATTTTAGCGGCCATCGTGAATGTCATCCTCGATATTTTCTGCATCACGCAACTACACATGGGCGTGGCAGGGGCTGCCGTTGCAACGATTATCGCACAAGGAATTTCTGCAATTCTATGCTTTGTGTATATCAAAAAGCGCGTGAGTTTCCTCGTACCTTCAAGAAAAGACTTCGTTCGCGGCGACGAATTGTACTTGGATTTACTCAGCCAAGGCCCTAGCCATGGGACTGATGTCATCCATCGTCTCACTAGGATCCGTGATGTTACAATCCTCAATCAACGCGTTGGGGCCAGTTATCATCAGCGCGCAAACGTCCGCACGTCGAATCTTCTCGTTCTCGACACTCCCATTTGCAGCCATTGCGGCAGCGATGACGACCTTCACTTCGCAAAATCTTGGTGCCGAAAAGCCTCACCGTATTGCGAAAAGGATTCCGTCAAGCGAGCCTTGTTGCGATTGGATGGGCGCTCTTTGCCTTCGTATTCTTATTTTTCGTATCGCCGTGGTTAAATCAATTAATCTCCGGCTCGAGCGAACCAGCGTTACTGGACAATGCGGCGTTGTATAACCGTATTGGTTCAGCGTTTTATATTCCGCTAGCGCTATTATTGATTTTGCGGAATAGTTTGCAAGGGCTAGGGCAAAAGTCTGCTCCACTGCTTTCGAGTTTTATTGAGTTAGCGGGGAAGGTGCTTTTTGTAATTTTTATCATTCCGCATATGGGTTATCTAGGTGTCATCCTCTGCGAACCAATCCTATGGGTTCTCATGGTGATTCAACTCTCCTACTCTTTCTTGAACCATCCGTTCATTAAAGAAGTGAGACATGAAATTTTCTAGAAAAGAGACAAAATCATACCCTCGGTATCTTCATAGTGTTGATGGTAAGGACACCGGGCCAAGCCTACGTCTTGGCTCCTACCAAGCTTCAAACTGAGTCTATGAAATGAATTTCAAGACTCAGTAATTCACATTGGTTGTTCCTCCTTACCATTCACACTATAGAACCGAGGGATTTTTGTCTCTTTTCAACATTTATACTTCTTTAGTGAGGATGATTCAAAGAGTAGGTATCCATCCTATCCCATAGGGTTGGTTCTTCGTGAAAAACAAACTCTGCTCTTTTTTTGTTTTACGCTACTCTTTGATAGAGAAAGATTTTTAGGTGTTTGTGGGTTTCTTTTGGGAAATCCACGGCGCCTCTTTTTTTACCAAGAATTTATCGTATAATAAAGGTGACAAAACAGAAAGCGGTGATGAGCGATGAGTAATTATTTAAAAGCAAATCAAGACAGATGGAACAAAGTAAACAATGACTATACTGCACCATTGACACATGAAGAATTAGAAGAAGCTAGAAAGAAACCCATTTCTGTTGCATTAACGGTTGGAAAAAAAGTTCCACAAGAATGGTTTGAAAAAGCCAGCGGGAAAAAGATATTAGGGTTAGCTTGCGGCGGCGGACAGCAGGGTCCCGTTTTTGCCGCGAAAGGTTATGATGTCACCATAATGGATTTTTCGACATCTCAATTACAAAAAGATGAGATGGTTGCTAAAAGAGAAGGTTTAACAATCAACACCGTTCAAGCCGATATGACAAAACCATTCCCATTTGAAGATGAAACGTTTGATATTATTTTTAATCCCGTTTCGAATGTCTATATCGAAGATTTAGAAAACATGTATAAAGAAGCCGCTCGTGTATTGAAAAAAGGTGGCTTGTTAATGGTCGGTTTTATGAATCCTTGGATATACATGTATGACGCCGACGTTGTATGGGACCAACCCGACGAGGAATTACTCTTAAAGTTCTCCATCCCTTTTAATTCAAGAGAGCTTGAAAAGGAAGGTAAAATCACCATCAATCCAGAATACGGATATGAATTCAGCCACACCTTAGAAACTCAGATTAGAGGCCAACTGAAAAACGGTCTTGCGATGATCGATTTTTATGAATCGTGCGATAAAAGGCATCGATTGTCAAAATATGGCAATGACTATATCGCTACACTCTGCGTTAAACTGTAATGTGATAGAACAAATAAGAAAAGGCTAAGCGACAGTCTCGCTTAGCCTTATTTTTCTGGTTGAAAATATCAAAACACCTATTCAACACCTGCTTGTGAAGTGTTATACTTATGGTAGGCAACTAGCCTCGTAAGGAGGTGAGGCTTTAGTGGAAATGTTCATTATATATTTTCTTGCTCCCCTACATGTGGGACTAATTTTAATATTAGTGGAGTATTTGCTGAACTCTAGCAAGAAAAAATAGTTGCCTTAGCACCAGAACGTTAGATACTATATAACGAAAAAAAGAGCATTGGATCTCGACCATCCAATGCTCTTTCTGGCTTTAGTGATTTGAAATATTCACTATTTTCTTGCTCCTTTAATATACCATAAATTTCTTTAATGTCAAGGTGCGCTTCATTCAAGGTAAAAGAACGGTGAGATTCCACTCATACATGAAAAAGGTGAGGCAGTTTAAAAAAAGACAAAAGGCCCTCGGTTCTATAGTGTGAATGGTAAGAAGAGCAACCAATGTGAATTACTGACTCTAGGGTGTAACCCGTAGAGTCAGTTTGAAGCTTGGTAGGAGCCAAGACCTAGGCTTGGCCCGGTGCCTTACCATAAACACTATGTAGTAACCGAGGGTTACTTTGTCTTTTTTATTATTTTTGCACTGACACAACTTCTAGCTCGCCGTTTTCGTTCTGAAGAACTTTAAACATAATCTCCATGCCTTCTTTTAGCCCGTCTGGATGCTTCGAATCCATCAAGAGCGTGCCAAAGCATTGGTTGCCTTCCACGCGCGAGATGCGGACCCACAAGCGTTCGGGATCCTTCGTTTTGTCTTCGTAGTAGAAAGCTACGCCAAAGTCATCGGGATGCTCGCGACGGCGGAATCGGTCGAGGCCTTGGAAGTTTCGTGTTTCTTCTTTTTCCTTGCTCTTTGTGTCATAGACTTCCGCAATGACGCGTCTTGCACGGTCGACAATATACGGATCGACTTCAATCCATCTCATTGAACAGAACTCGCAGTCATCGAGGTTCGCTAGACGAATCAGATACATCGTCTCTTCAGGAATGAGTCGCATATCTAGCGTTGTTTCGCCTTCTTTTGCGATCCATAGCGGTTGAAATGATACTCCTGCCTCCTCGTCGATATATCCGTAGAGGACAAGCCCCCGTGTCGCCGGCCTTGGCAATTTCTGGCATCACATCTTCGATTAGCGCCACGCAGCGAACGTAGACGAGTTGATGGTAGAAGCTACGGAAAGAAGCGTCTTTTTACTTTTTTTGCATTTGGCTTGCGATTGGGATTTCATTTTGGGAAGAGTTCGCCTTTGATGTCGAGTCCTGGCGCAAAACCGCATCGGTCAAGCCATTCCGGACTTGTCACCTCTGGAATCGGTTCGGCGTGGGCCTTGGAGGCGAAACGCTCTCTCGCTATCGGCTACGATGTCCACCGGCAGATCCAGGTTCACATGCTCCATCCATTTCCAACGATAATCATCCGGCAAATGCAAGAGGAGAATCTGCGTCTTGCCTTCATGCTCGTAAATGTCCAGCACCTTGAAGTGGCTGTCGCGGTTAGCCACGTGTAGCCCCCAGTTCGTGCCGTGCTCCGCCTTCGTTAAGTCAAAGAGGTGGTTTGATAAAATGCTGAAACGGTGCGTCGTCACCATGCCGCCCACCCGGCTCGTCGCGTCGGTAAAGGCCGCGTTACGCACAATCTGTCCCACCTGGAACTTCGATGCTTCTTCCGGCGTTAGGTTGATATCTCTAGCAAACAGCTGCAATCCCGGCAGCATCTCATTCATTAATTGTTCAAGTTGTTGTATTTCTGTCATTCTACTTCTCCTGTCTTACCACAATGCACGTTCTAGTGTGTCGTTTTCGTACGGTTGGAGGTTCACTACGGCCGACTTGATCGTTCCATCCGCTTTCTTAGTCGTCTGTGGCTCTGATTCGCCGATTAACAGCACATTGATTCCTTCTTTTTTGGCAAATACGATGACCGATGTTCCCTGATTCAGACACATAACACTCCACGATTTCATAAGAGTCGCCTCCAGATTGGAAAGTCAGCCCTGCCCACTTGAAGTTTGCCTTCTCGCCATCGACCGTTGCATATTTGAAAAGCTGGTCTGGAACGGCTAAATCATAGTACTCACGCTGGGTCGCTGGACTTGTGCGCTCATAGATTTCGCCTCTCTTTCGCGCGTAAATCGCCATCGCATCCGCAACCGATTGATTCGCAGACGCCTCAGAGGTTGCTTTCCATGTCGCATTGTCGGTAAATCCTTTGAGTAAATCAGCGTCCTTCACAACTTGAAACGCTGCTTTTTGCAAGTGTCTCGCGCGTCACATTGGTCGCACGAAGAACGATTGGCTCGCCGTCTTCGTACCCAAAGAGAAACGCCTCTTTCTTAGCAGCGTCCAGATACGCTTCCACCACCATCACTTCGTAGTCGTTAGAGGCCACAACGCCCATCATATTCCATTCGACCTTATCGCCATTGATGGTCGCAGCATCCATGTGAATGGCTTCGTGCAAGGCCTCGAAATGCTGCCCAGTAGACGCATTCCAACGCTTCATAAAGTCGCTAAATCCGCTCGAGTTAAAACGAACCAAGAGCTCCAAGTCCGAATAGGCATAGTCGATGTCATCCTTGTCGCTTGGAAATTGCTCAAACATCTCGTCACGCACCTTCTTGGCCGCAGCTAACCCTTCCGTAATATCGGCATCCTTGGCCGCCACATTATACGATAAAAGCAACATCTCAAAATACGTCGCATCTTCTACCTCGGCTACGGTTGTCGGTGCCACCGTCGTCGCTTGAACCGTCGCCTGCGCCTGGGTCGTCACCGCCTCTTCTGGCTTCTTGTTACAAGCCGCCAGCGCCAACACACAAAGCGCTGATGCTAGGATTTGTCTTTGCTTCATACTCTCTCCTCCAATCATGAAAACCTTCTCTATTCAAGATTATTATAGCATAGGTGGACTAAAAAGACTGTAAGACTTATCAATAAATTAAACTACAGCATTATACTTAATGTAATCATCAGCTAGGTCATCTCTTCCCGGTATTAAATGAATTAAAACTTATAAAACAAAGGGATTTCCAACATGTTGGAAATCCCTTGTTTTATTTATATCTGTGTGGTCTTTTATACTTGCGTTTACTTTTTCGTTTTTTTCTAATTCCTCATTTATAAGTAAAGGAAGAATTACTTTTAATTTGCTCCAAAAAGATTTTTTTACGTGATATCCAATTCCATAAATATACAAGGCCCATCCAAACAGGATACACACATATGCATAATAGTATGATAAATAATACATTTTCTAAAGTTTGAAATCCATTAAAAAAACAAAACCTAGTACAATAGGGCAAATAAAACCAATTAATTTTTATTCCCTTCTCTATTAAGTAGTCCATCCGAATCTCCGAATTTCCTCCAAAAATCATATGGGTACAAAAAGTAAAAAAATACATTTTCTTCAGAAAATCATCATCGAGAGCGTGAATTTCTTTCTTTAAAACGCTAATTTTATCAGCAACAATAATATTTCTATTTTTCTTTCCATATTTTTGAAACTAGACTTTTTGCCTTTTTAAAGAATTATATACTTCTTTTCCTATAGTATAAAAAAATTCCAAATTCTTATTAAATAATTATCTTTAGAATAAAAAAATTATGGAACTTCTAAAAATCATAAGGAATAATAACTTTAAATAATAGATTAGATATATACGCTGATAAACCAAAAAAATAAAAAAATTCTACATATATCAGCATAAATACTCTGATTCCTTCTAGAAATGATTGCGTATAAAACACACTCTCCAGGTTATAAAAAGTAAAAATAAATAATTTGCTACTAAATGAAGACAAGAAGCTGATAAAAATCAAATAATATCTATACTTTCTGAAATGTTCATTAGCACTAATATAAAATTGATCTATATTATCAATAGGATTATCTTTATTATTTCCTCCCGTTTTCTTAATTATTAAAAAGAGTAATAACGGAATAATCGACCCAATAAAAATAAAAATCTTTCAAATAGAATATAGACAGTAAATTAATTGCTATTAGGACACTGCAAATTATTATACTCAGTCTATCGTACTTGTCAAAACGTGCCTTTAATTTATCAGTATTCTTAATCATCCGTTCTCCTCAACTCATGAAATATTTCTATATTTTTGAATTATTATATCACATTTTCAAAAATGTTCTTATTCCCCCTATAAAAAAAACTCTAGACTTGTACTCCTATGATCTTACAACCTCTAATTTACATTATGAGAAGTTCCATGATGGAAGTGTTAAACAAATTGATGTTCCTTTTTGAAATACCTGAGTCTTGGGAATGGGTCAATTTAGGGCAAGTAGGAACCCTACAAAGAGGGGTTGGAATTAAGAAAAGTGAGACTGTATCTAAGGGGATACAGTGTGTACGATATGGTGAGATTTACACAACCTATGATTACTTTTTTACAGAAACAGTTTCGAGTACCACATCAGATGTTGCAAAACGTTCACTTGCCGTTAATGTAAATGATATTTTAATTACTCTTACTGGAGAAAATAAAAAAGATATTGGAAAAAGCAGTTGCCTATTTAGGGAATGCATCTTGTGTCATGGGAGGAGACCTATCAAAACTATCGAATCACAAAATGAATGCAAAATATCTTTCATTCATATTGAATTCACCTAATGTAAAAACTCAAAAAAGCGGGCTAGCCACTGGAAATATTATTGTCCATATTTCTAACAGCAAGCTTGAAAAGATATTAGTTCCAATACCTCCTATCAAGGAGCAGCAAGAAATAGTTGGTAAGGTAGAATACTATTTTAAATTTGTCGATGAATACGAAATTGCTCAAAAATAAATTAAAGAAAATAATCGATGATTTTTCCAGAAAAAAACTACGTAAATCCATTTTTGCAATATGCAATGCAAAGGGAAATTAGTGACTCAAGATGCAACGGATGAACCTGTTGAAGTTCTACTCGAAAAAAATTAGAGAAGAAAAGCAAAAATTATTTACGGAAGGTAAGCTTAAAAAGAAAGATTTACAAGAATCCATTATTTATCAAGGTGATGATAACTCATATTATGAGAATTGCCCAAATACTTGGGCAAAGGTATCACTTGCTACCATCAGTAAAATCACCTCTGGAGGAACACCGAAAAACGGATTTAAAAGAATATTATAATGGAGAAATTCCGTGGTTTACTCCAGCGGACTTAAAGCAAAGCACAGTCAAATTATTATCTAGATAATTCGTTAAAAATCTATAACCAGATTAGGTTTAAAAATTCTTCAGCTCAACTTATTGATGCTTATTCCATCGTTTATTCTTCAAGAGCACCGATAGGTTACATTAATATTGTGCCAAAGCAATATACTACAAATCAAGGTTGTAAATCTTTAACTCCATATTTAGTCATAGTTAAATGGTTATATTTTTGCCATGAGATATGCCACTGCAGATATTAAAAAAAGAATGCTAGCGGAACTACTTTTTCTTGAAATATCTGCTAGTAAGTTAGGAGATATATATATAGATCTCCCTCCTATAAGTGAGCAAGAAAAGAATTGTCGACAAAATAGAAAAGTTGTGGAATAAAAATAGATACGTTACCATTTACTCCGTAGTATCATATATCCTATTATAAATTAGTGCGGTGGAATTTCTATTATTCATAATAGGAGATGCAGCATGATAAATTTTTGAACAACATTTAAAAAAATAAGGGGCTTTCGGGAAATACGATTAAAAGCATATGTTTATAGCACAAATTTCTTTTTAAAAAATATTCTCTATCAACAGAGAATCTATTAGAATATAAGGGATATTTGATAGAAAAAAATATAAACCAAAAAAACGGTTAATTTAAGAATTCAAGGTATCAATAAGTTTCTTGAATTCTCAGGTCAAGAAAAGATGAAACTTTCTTTCATTAAGATCCAACAGAAAAACATATCTAGAAGATGTTATAAGTCATGCTGATTACTTATATTTGAAGCGCAGTCTAAAAAAAGATCGAAAAAATCTAAAAATGGCATTTTGTTGTTTGGTTTTTAGGAGCTACAGGAGCAAGGGTAAGTGAATTAATTAGGGTTAAAAAAATCGAACATATTGAAATCGGATATTTTTGATATTTATTCTAAAAGGGGGAAAAAGTCAGAAGATTGTATATCCCAAAAAAACTTAGATTTGATACTTTAAGATGGTTATCGAATTTAAAAAAAGAACAAGTGGTTATTTATTTATAAACAATCAAGGGAAGCCTATCACCCCTAGAGGAATATCACAACAACTTAAAAATTATGCTAAAAAGTACGGCCTTCATCCTAAAAGTAGTATATCCTCATTCATTTAGACACTTATTCGCGAAAAAAATTTTTCTTAATAAATATAATGACATATCCTTGCTAGCTGACCTAATGGGACATGATAGTATAGAAACGACAAGAATTTATTTAAGAAGAAGTACATCAGAACAGCAAAATATAGTTGATAGAATTGTAACGTGGTAAAAATAAGGCGGAAGCAAATTGCTTCCGCCCTTTTAGTTATTATTTTTGAATACCATTAAGTTTCGCCACACTTAAATCTAACTTATCAATTTTATCAACAATTCTTTTTGTTCCTCTAGCGGAGGTAATGGAATAAGCAATGCGTTAATACTTTTTGAGTTTAAAGTTTTTTTCCTTTAATAGCATCTTTCGAATCACCATATTTAACAATTTCAGGTAAGAACTTAAATAAATACATTTTCATAATCTCATTTGTATCTACATAAGGAAATATTGAAATTATCGCTTCATTGTGTGCTGCTTCTATTCCTAGCAGTGAAACTTTACCAACTGTTAATTTAAAACTCATTAGCAATGTATTTGGAGGTGATATTTTTCTCCTGAATATTTGCTTTTAAAAAGCATTAGAAAGAGCCTCTTTCGTAGAATATATAACCCCATCACTAACCATATCAGCTATAGATACCCACGGGATATCATTTCCCCAATAGGTTGATATTGATCGTGGCGGCGTTTTTGCCCATATAATAATTAACAATTTGATTGAATCTTAAATACTTCCAGGTTGGAGGTATACTTGGAATCTTTTCTAATTGTAATAGTTCTTTATTTCTTTTCTCATAATATGAGTTATCATCACCTTGATAAATAATGGATTCTTGTAAATCTTTCTTTTTAAAGCTTACCTTCCGTAAATAATTTTTTTGCTTTTTCTTCTCTAATTTTTTTCGAGTAGAACTTCAACAGGTTCATCCGTTGCATCTTGAGTCACTAATTTCCCTTGCATTGCATATTGCAAAAATAGATTTGTGTAGTTTTTTTCTGGGAAAGTCCTATTTTTTTCTTTTTCTAAAGAGTTATACAAGAATGAATATCTGTCTATTAATATCAACATTTTTATTTGGGCAATGATTCTATTCTGTTCCGTTGTAGGAGGTACTGGAAAAAAATATATTTCGTAACTGTTTTAATGATACGAAATTCTGTACAGCTCCAGAAGACATGTTTTTTTAATTCAGTAGAAAAATATATTATAAAAATAATATACAAATTCCATATTTATTGTAGAAATTTGTTTTAATATAGCCATATTTTTTTCACTGAAAATTGGTAGTCTACTTTCGATACCAATACGGGATTTCCAATAGTCCCTATCATCGCTAATAATATGTCATTCTCTTCTACTTTCGAACGTTTATTAATTTCATCTGATTCAGCCAAACTAATAAGCTTTAGAAGGCTCTTTTACAAGCTTTCCATTTACTAGATTTTTACTAGTTAATAAAGGGACTCCCTCTTGAACAAATTTAGGTGTTTCATGAGTGCCGTCGCGTACATCAATAATGTTATTTAATCTTACCCATCCCCAAGACTCAGGGATTTCAAAAGGAACGTCAATTTGTTTAACACTTCCATCCTGAAACTTCTCATAATGTAAACCATCGTCACCTCGAAAAATCTCGGTTTCATTTTTATCTCGCTTGATTTTTCCTTCTTTAATGAGCTTTTTCTTTTTCTGCTTTAATTCTTTTTAAGGAGCTCGCTGGCGGGTTCGTCATTTAGATCTTGCAGGGACCAATTTTCCTTCCATTGCTCGTTGTAAAATACTAGCTTTTAATTGTTCAGGTGTCATGATTATTCATCACCTTCTAACAACTGCATAATTTCTGCTAATACAGAATCAATTTTTTCATTCAGTTCTTTTCGTTCTGCGTTATACTTACTAATTAATTCCATTGGTTCTAAAAATTTCTTCAACCTCTTGCGGAAATCCACATCGATCCAAATTATAATCTAATTCTGCTAATTCTGATGGTGTAAATTTTTTTGCTTTTAGGGAAATTATCAATAATTATTTCTTCTCTATTTTCCCACCATTCTCTCACTGGATTAAAATGTTCTGATTTCATTGGTTTTTGTCTTTGAGAAGTTCTTATAGCCTTCTGGCATATCCAAACGGTAAAACCAAGTAGATTCTGTCTTCTTAGTATTATCAAAGAAGAGAATATTAGTATGAATACCCGTATACGGAGCAAAGACACTATGCGGCAATCTAATAATTGTATGTAAGTTGAATTCTTCTAGTAGTTTCTTTTTAAGAGTGTTTTTAACGTTATTACCAAATAAAAAAACCCATCTGGAAGAATCACACCTGCTCGCCCATCTTCTTTTAATCGATGCATAATAACCGCCATAAATAAATCGGCAGTTTCACTACTTCGTAAATCTGTTGGGAAGTTATTCTTAATAATGTCCAGTTCACTACCACCAAATGGAGGATTCATCATAATAATGTCAAATTGATCTTTTTCCGTATAATCGCGAACATTCATCTCTAATGTATTTCCATGAATAATCTCTGGATCGTCAATCTCATGAAGGAATAGATTAGTGACTGCGAGTAAATGTGGAATGCTTTTTTTCTCAATCCCATATACGGATTGATTATACAATTCTGTATCTTTCGCAGTTTTTTTCTTTGTTCACTCAAGATGTTTAACGTAGAGGTTAAGAACCCACCTGTACCACACGCAAAATCGGCCATTCTTTCTCCTAATTTTGGTTGCAACATCTCTGCAATAAAGTCAGTAGCGGCACGTGGAGTATAGAATTCACCTGCATTCCCCGCTGATTGAATATCTTTTAGAATAGTTTCATAGATATCATTAAATAAATGACGATCTTCTGGACTATTAAAATCAACCTCATCAATCACATTAATTACTTGGCGAAGAAGAATTCCATCCTTCATATAGTTGTTTGCATCTTCAAAAGCGGATTTAACAATCTGCTTTCTTATAGGCATTTGAGGAGTAATTTGTATTTCTTTAAGCTCTTTAAACAATTTATTGTTTACAAACTCTAATAACTCATCCCCTGTTAAAACTTGTTTACCTTTTTCAGAGTGCGCCCAATTTCTCCATTTTAAGTCTTCTGGAATAATGGATTCATAATTATCGTCCTCAATTTCCCAAACCTCTTCGCGACTATCATAGATCTTTTAAAAATAGTAGCCAAGACATTTGTTCAATACGTTGAGCATCTCCATTAACACCTGCATCTTTACGGGTGATATCCTGGATTCTTTTTACAAATGAATGTGTTGCCATTTATTGTCTCCTTATTAAGCAGCTGAAAATATCTCATTTTCTAACTCTTTTTACTGCATCTTTGTATTTTTTTGCTTATCTCCAAATATTTTAATAATATTTACCGCGCCACCAAATTTGTTAAATTCTGGTAATTTAAGTATCGAAATTTCTTCAACTTGTTTCAAGCCCATATTCATATAACGTTCAAGTAAAACTTCTAATACTGCTCTTGCTTCTTCAGAATATTTATATAGATATCCTCTCTTCTTAACATTGTTTACTCGTTCTGCCTTGGTTAAAGGCTTTTGCCCATATGCTAATTTTAAGAGTAAATCAAAATCATCAATTTCATCTGCGGATATCTTTTCAATTTTTCTAATTTCTTCTAGGTAAACGCCATTTTTTCTAATTCATCAACAATGACTTGTTTTTTTCTCAGACGAAGACCACGCTGCAATAAACTCATCTAAAGTAGCGTACTGTCCGAGAATATTTTTCTTAGTATAATCTGTCAAACTTTCTGTTACTAACTTCCCATCTTCATCAATGATTTGTACAACATCATGAAGTATCTTTACTTCTCTATCATTTATATAGTACTTCTTAGGCTCTTTAATGATATCCTCACCATCATCGCCGTCATCATCAGGGTCAATAATGTCTGGGTCTCCTGGAGTTTTAGGTCCTATGTCTCCTCCATCATCATCGCCATCATCAACCTTGATTGGTTCCCCATCAAATTCTGGGTCTGCAAATAAATCAGTTACCCTCTAAAATCAATAATTGTAAAATACTCTTTATGATTTGCAGGATCCAATCGAGTTCCACGACCAATAATTTGTTTAAATTCTGTCATAGAACCGATATTCGAATCTAAAACGATATACTTACATGTCTTTGCATCTACTCCGGTTGTAAGTAGCTTTTGAAGTTGTAACTAAAGTTGGATATTTAGATTTTGGATCGATAAAGTTATCTAATTGTGCCTTTCCTTCTGAATCATCTCCTGTAATCTTCATAACATATCTCGAATCTTTAAGGATCATGTCACTATTTTTCATTTACAAGTGCTTGCCTCATTCTGGAAGCATGCTCAATATCTATGCAGAAGAAAAATGGATTTATCAAACCTACTATTAGTATCTTTTAATAAATTCGATACGTATTTAGCAACTTTTTGTGTGCGATCATCAATCACCATATTTTTTTATCAAAAATCGATTTTTATTAAAAAAATCCGGTCAGGGACTTCAAACCCATTTGCATCCACTTTATTTTTTTCAGGGCGATAACCTGTTACGTCCACATCAAGATTTACTCTAATCACCTTATACGGAGCCAAGAACCCGTCCTCAATACCTTGTTTTTAACGAATACGTATAAATTGGTGTTCCGAAATATTTCGCATTAGATGTAACTTTATCTTCTTTAGGGGTTGCTGTCATTCCAATATGAGTAGCTGAACTAAAGTAATCTAAAATAGTTCTCCAATTACTATCCTCTTTAGCTGAACCTCTATGAGCTTCATCAATAACAATCAAATCAAAGAAATCTTTTCCAAATTTTTTTGATAGTGTGTCTCAGTTCCATCGTCACCTGTTAATTGTTGGTATAACCCTAGATATACTTCATAAGAATTTAATTTTTCTGGAGAATTCAGTAAATCAGCATCAATTTTTAATCATTTTATTTCCAAAAAGGTTTAAAAATCATTTAACATCGTTTGATCCACTAATATATTTCTATCTGCCAAAAATAAAACTCTTTTTCTTTAATCCAGACTTCATTAAACGATGAATAATCTGGAAAGCTGTAAAAAGTTTTTCCCTGTCCCTGTAGCAAGAACAAACATAATTCTATTCTTCCCAGAAGAAACTGCATCTACCGTACGATTAATAGCAATCCGTTGATAGTATCTTGGTTCTTTTTGACCCCATTGTGAAATAATATGGTTCATTAATTAGCGTTTTCCTGTTCTTCTGAAAGATTCGTAGTGGATTTATATCTTTCCCATAATTCATCTTTTGTTGGAAAATCTTCTAAGCGTAAAATTTCTTTCCTTGCCTGTTAATCTATCAAACTCTACAAATCCGTCTCCATTAGATGAATATACAAAATGGAATATCCAGAATTTCTGCATAATTAATTGCTTGTTGCATACCCGCCCCAACTGAATGGTTATTATCTTTAGCCTCTACAATTGCAATTGGATTGTTCGAATTGTAATGCAATAGATAATCTGCAAATTTCTGTGGTTTTTCTTCTCGTACGTCTTCCATGAACTTCTACTCTACCATCAGTAAAAAGAATATTCGTATAGAATATCTGACCCATTTTTCCACCCTTTTGCATGAATAGCTGGCGTAATGAATGTATTTTTTGATATCTTCTTCAGACATCTTATGTTTTGCAATCAATAAATCCGTCATCTAGATTTCTCCCATCATTATTTCTTGATATATCACTTTTTTTGTTCTAAATAATTAAATTATCTAGAAGTCCATACTCACTACTCAGTATATCATGTTTTTAGTCTAAATTTAACCGTTTTATCATAAAAAAAGACACGAACATAATTCATGAATTAAACTCGTGTGCTATTTATTGAGTCAGCATGTTTTTTTCTTAATCGAAATTCTAACTTAATAACCAATTTTGAGATAAATTTTCCGCAAAACAAATAGCTGTTGAAATATAATTACTTTTACTCTTCCCCAATCTGTATATTTTTGGCATTTGATTTTTTTCAAATGTAACATATATGTTACTGTAGCATATATGTTACATTTTTGCTTTTTGTATCACTTTTTTGCGCTTATAAAACGCTATTAAAATAGTAAATATTGCTGTCCAAAAATATATAATATTAGTTACAAAACGTGGTACTTTCACTCGTTGTAATTTACTTATCTTGTTCAAAATGAAAATCACACTTAATTTTTTTCTCAAATTCAGTCCAAATCGAACTCCCTTAGAACGATTTATTGATACATCATCTTTTATATAGCAATGTCGGGTTTTTTTATATTCCAAAAGTTCATTCATAGGAATTATTCCTGATTTTTACAGAAAACTTATTTTTTTAATTTTTTTAGTCTAATTATCCGTCTTTTTCGCATATTCTAATCAGAAAATCGGCCTTTTTAAGCTAACAAAAACCGAGGCACTCGCCCCGGTTTCTCATATCTATTTTGTTCAATTTTTTCTATGCCGCTTCACTTCATCCCATTAAAAAAATCTCATCCGCGATTTCAACACCAATTTGTGCTTGCTGCTCGGGCGTCAAGGCGTGGCCTGTGTCCTCCAGCGTGGTGAGGCGTGCGTTTTTGAGGCGCTTCAGTGCTTTTTGCGAGGCCGTGAGTGGCACGATATTGTCGTCTTTGCCGTGATAGATATGCACCGGCATCGTTAGCTTGTCTAGGTTCGCGTAGGCGTCCATGTCGTAGATGTCCGTGATGTACTTCTTGCCGATTTTCGTTCCGAGTAAGTTAAAGGTCTCGGGGACTTCGTCTAGTTTCGGGAAGCTACTTCTAATATCATCCGGCAGTGAAAATGCAGGATAGAACAAGAAGAGGCCTGCGATATTGGCGACTTCTTCTGCGGTCAGCGCTGTGACGAGTCCGCCCTGGCTACTTCCCATCAGATAAATTCTCTGCGGATCAGTATATTCCATCCCGCTTGCGATACGAATGGCGTCCTTCAAGTTTTGCACTTCGGTGAGAACCGACATCTCAGTCGTTAGTCCCTCACTCATCGGAGAAGACGAAGACGACCCTCCTGCAAACTTGAAGCTGAAAACCGCAATGCCAGCTTTTGCCAATGTCTTCTGCACTTCTTCCTCGTGTTCGACGTTAGCGCCAAGTCCGTGGCTAAAAATCACGAGTGGCACTCGTCCTTCTACGTTGGGCACAAAGGCACGCGCATAGAGATTCTTGCCATTACTTTCGAAGTCATATTCTTTTACGGTATACGTGCCGTCTGTCTTCACTTCGACACGGGGTGCTTGTGTGGTTTGTGGCATCTGCGCGGTCGCGTTCGTTGTGTTTGCCCCGTTCGTGCTAGTCGTTCCACACGCTGCAAGCAATAGCGCCACGAAGATTCCCATGAGTCCTTTTTTTCATTCAATTCCAACTTTCATTTCTGGTTGGGGCCTTTGCCCTTTTAAGTAGTCTACCCGCTAAGAAGTGGAACCTCAACTTTTTTGCATAAAAAAATCGACTGCAAGACATCCCTGCAGTCGGTTCGGTTTACACTAAAAATTCTAATAATTCCGCGTAGCTTCGCACTTCCACGGTCGGCTTGATGGCGGTTCTGTTTTCTTTTGCCGCTAGGTTCATCCAAATCGTGTCGATGCCGGCGTTGATGCCGCCTTGGATATCGGCTGTCAGCGAGTCGCCGATGATCACGGCTTTGTCCTTGTCGTAGTCTGGAATCGCACTAGCGACACGTTCAAAGAAGGCTTCACTTGGCTTTTGCGCTCCGACTTCTTCCGAGATGAAGACTTTCTTGAAGTATTTTTGCAATCGGTGAGTTCGACAAGCGCCCCTTTTGAATCGTCGTGATGCCGTTTGTGGCAGCGTATAAGTCGTATCCTGCGTCCTGTAACGCTTGAAGCAACGCCTCTGCCCCTTCGTACGTTTGGCCTTGCGTTCCTAGGATGGCTTCGTAATCTGCCGCGAGTTCCTTCCCGTCTTTTTCAAAACCGAAGTGATCGAACAACTTGGCAAAGCGCGTTTCGACGAGTTCCTCACGCGTGATTTCGTCCTTTTCCAACGAACGCCACATGGCACGATTCATCGGCACGTAGACGTCGATATACGCCTCAACATCCTCCACACCTTGCTGTTCCAAGAGCTTTGTGAGCGCGTAATTCTCGGCCGAATGGAAGTCCCAGAGCGTTGAATCCAGGTCGAATAATAGTGTTTTATAAATCATGTCCCTAACCTCTTTACATTGTTACCTTATTTTTTGTTCAAACTGATATTCCATTTCCAATGATTTTAGAAAACCTTCCAGACCTCTTACAAGGGTGCGATTTGTCTCGAGTGGTTTCTTTTTCCAGAGAGTAATCTCTTCCTTTGCTCGTTCCACTAAAGCATTGAATTCCTTCTTGAAGGAATAACGTCTCCAGAAAAAGACAGCTCCTAGTACGATAAAAGGAACACTCCACGTCCAGAAATAGTGGCTCGTGACGGTCACCACGAATTCGAACGTTTCCCCAAACGCCAACCTCAGAAATAGTTGCAAATGCACCCCCTATAATCGAAAAAGCGTGCGCATTTTGTAAATAGACACCGGCGAAACAAAGAGCGAATAGTGGCAATAGTAACCGCACTATTTGATGATCTTTCGGTAAAGGTGCTGCATCTTCTCTTTCTGAAATCACCTTTTCCAATAATTCTCGGAGTCGGTGGGCAGTTTCTTGAGTGACTTTCTTCTTCATTCTTGCTCCTTCTGTTTTCCAACCCCTATATGTTAACAGTTGCTGGTCCCATTATAACCCGTACGTTTTGTATTTTTTAACAAGTAATTTAGCACGTCTCACGTGGTCGTTTTCGTTTCCGCTAAGTGCCTCGAGTGCTTCCTGGGCAACCGGCAAGAGTGCGCGGATGTCTTTTTGGATGAAGAGCTGGTTGCGCGCGTCTAATGCCTTTAAAAAGAACATCCCGAACATCCAGATGATGACAAGCGGGAAGAACACGAGCATTTCTTCGTTCGTTAGGGTAATCATAAAGTTCTCTGATTTGCCACCGTTGACATAGAAAATAAACGCCACGAATCCAATCGTAAGCAGCACGAGGATGCCCACGAGGACATAAAAATACTTCATGAGGTGCTGCACTCCCGGACTTTCATACGGCAGCTCAATGTCAAGACCGCTCACCCCGACAAGGCGCTCGGTCAATGCGCGAAACTCTTGTGCTTCATTTTTTCGATATCGAATTCTTTGTAAACCCATGATTTTCTCTCCCTAATGATAGATATGCGTTTAGAGGCCGTATCGTCTGTATTTCTTCACTAATGTTTCCGCACGCTTGATGTCTACGGCTAAGTCTTTCCGATTTTGCTCATGTAAAACAATCGTTGCTTCGTCAACAATATCCAACAGCTCTTCCATTTCCGCCCAACGTTTATCTTGTTCACGACGGTATAAAAGGGCTACAAAAAGGACACCCACCAGCCAAACGATGAGCCCCACCAAACATGCGAAAAACATAATACCAAGGATGAGAAACGGATCGTCAGTATTTCCTCCAACAACAAACCACAAATACCCCAATCCACCTATCATCAAAGCCAAGAAAAATCCTAATATCCAGATGAGTACTTTCAACAATGGAGAACGTTCGGTCACGAAAGGAAATTCTGCTTCAATCCCACTTTCATCCACTAAGCGTTCTGCGACTGCTCGAAAGTCTTGTACCTCTTTTTCTTTTAATACTATTCTTCTGGGTGCTACAAAAATAAACATATTCTTCACTCCTTAAAATCGATAATTACGTTGTAAGTCCTCGACGTACCCTTCTAAATCGATGACTTCTTTTGAAACAATACCATTACCTTCTGCATATTGGCGTGCGATTTCCTCTTTCGCGTGTTCGAGTAATAAGAGCGTTTCTTTTACAAGCGAACGACGAGTCAGCCAGAGAATGAGGATGAAAATCGCAATCAACGCCACCCATAAAATCGGTAGCCACCAATACGGTACCATCCGATCTACGTAATTGGATGCTTTTCCTTGAAACAGCATATATATCCCGCCCAGGATGACCGCAAGAAATCCTGTCGTCATTATCGTATAGAGCGTGATAATGCCAAAGAAGAGCATACAAAAGAGTCTAACCTGACGATTATCTCTTGGTAAAATGCGCGGTTGTTTGCTTCTGCGGTTTACAATGCGGATCAGTTCACGGAGCCTTGTCGTTTGAGACTGCCAAATCGTTTTTCTTATAGTTCATAATGTCCTCCTAATAGTACTTATGTGCTTGTTTTAAAAACTTCTTCAACGCTAACACTGCTTCTGGCACGACTGCACTTTGCCCCCACGTCTCCATCTCACGGTCTGCCAGCGCTAGCAGTTCTTTCCATTCCTTAAAGGTTTCTCTGCGGTGCCATAACCACACTGCAACGAAGACGGCGATGACTAAGAACCAGATGGCAGCAAGTGGCCAAATGAGAAACAGATAGCCAAACGCGACACCTAGATGCAACGTCACAAGGCTAACGATGAATAATTGTAAATACGAAAAGAATCCAGATAATTGTCCGACAACGATGCCCGCAATAGAAACCGCAATAAGGACGTAGATGCGAAGCCAATACGAGCTTTTTGGAAGTTGTTCTCTTCGGTCACTCATCTCCAAGACAGGCTTCAATAGCCTTCTTAAGGTGCGGACTCTTGAAGCTTCAACGCTTGTTAGTCGTCTCTTCGCTTCGTTTTCTTTGCTCACCTTTTCCATCGCAGAGCCGACACTGCTAGCAGCGGCTTCTACTTTCCCCCGCGCCTTAGACGGTTTGCCAAGCGTTCCATTTTCTTGTAAATACATCTCTAGCGCTTCAACAGCTTCGCGGCTGGCTTCTCTTGGTGCGGCTTTCCACGTCGCCACTTCTTCATTTCCACGAGCCACGAGCTTCTTCCATTCCCAACGAACGGATCTGTGGCAGCAGTAGAGAATGACGGCTAGGGCTGCGAACATGATGCCAAAGTGAATCGCCAAGCCGAAGAGGACCTTGACTACTTGTGTGGCTATCTCTGAATCCCCCGTCGAAAACACCACTTCGAGTGCTCGAAACAAGCCTGCTTCGACCACAGCCATTCTTCCAAACACCACCACTCCGCACACCACTGCAGCGACACTAAGGATTGTAATGATAGCGCGCAACGGTAAAAAGGTCATCGGTAGCGTGCCTTCTTCCCCATTTTGCTCGGCCACTGCTCCAATCAACTTGCGCAGTTGCCATACATGTCGTTCCTTCACTCTTCGTTTCGATTTCATTGTCATTCCTCCTGACGTTCAAAAGTCGTATCTTCTATTCCCAAATTTTTATTTACTGAACCTCTTATTGATTTGCTTCTGTTTCTAACTTCAACTCTTCCATGTAGTAGTGCAATCTTTCAGCATCTTCAGACATTGGAACTTGTTTGTATACAGAAAGCTCTTCTTCGGCGAGTTCAGTTAACATTCCAAATTCTTGATAATAGGACTCTACTCTGAAATAATGAACCAAATAAATGAACCCTACAATAAGGAGTAAAGTCCCCATTCCTAGTAAAATCCCAAAAAGTAAAAATGGTCGAAAAATAAGTCCCATGAGAATAAAAGCTCCTCCCGACTCAAATAGGTCTGGATTCGTAAGTAGCGAACCCACTATGATGATTTCTACCGCAAGAACAAGTCCTCTGATGATTCTTCCATCCTGTGGCAACTCATTCTCACTATCATTTTCAACCATCACTTGTTTCAGCAATTCCCGCATCCGTGTCAATCGTCTTTGTCTAATCGCTTTTCTAAATAATTTCATTTCGTGTCTCTCTAAAACCCGAATCTCTTCTTATAATCCTCCACAAGAAACTCTGCGTCTTCGATATCCTCTTCTAAGTCGTCGCGTCCAGCTGCTTTAAGCGCCGCAATCGAACGTTCCGCAAGTGGTACAAGCGCACCAAGTTCTGTTTTCATGACGTTTTGAGCCCAGATTTGATAAAGAATATATCCAATCCCCAACGCCAAGTAAATTGAAATAAATGGTAAGATTAGAAAAAAATCACGTTCGCTTCTGTGGCAAACTTGTTAATCATGTACTTAATCGGTGCCCAGAAAATCCCCGTTCGTCCTAGAATAAAAAGAACGAAAAAGAGGATAATCCCTACAATCGGCGCTTTCTTTTCGGCTTTGTCTGGCATGGTGTCATCCATCCCAGCTTCATTCATCAAGTAGCTTATCAGTTCTCGAAAGTTCACTACCATTTTTTTCGTCGCAACGTCTTTCAATAGAAGTCTAAACATGATTTTCTCCTTCCAGGATAATTCCTTTTTGCGCTAAATTTTCAATACATTCTTTTGTAATACGCATCATCGTGCTCTTTGTATAACGGACTCGTCCACGCACATTCATCCACTTCGGTATACGGCGGGCAAATTTTCCCACGATACGAAGCCTCTTTCCACTCGGGCGTCACATTGTAGCCACGGCGCTCCATTTCATCCATAATCAACGTATGGTACTGATACAGCACATACGGGCTAACAGTAAACACATAGTCCACCGTCGCATGCTTTTTTTGCCCCAGCCATTGCCTCTAAGCGCACAACATTCGCGGTGCTGCCCCAACAGTTGCGGACGCGGAAGATGCCCAATCAAGTCCTCATGCCATAATCTCATCCCAGGCCTCCTATAATCCGTATCGCTCGGTGTATTCGTCGATGACCACTTCTGCGTCAACCACGTCATCTAAATTGTCATAGTCATATTCTTTTTAAAACGGCCACCGCACGTTTGGCAATCGCCATTAACTCCTGTAGGTCCCTGTTTTTCTCTGCGGTTGTTTCCATAACTCATCTAGCCCATTTAAAATCGGAAGGTAGACAAAGAGAAACGCTAACGGCCATAGCGAAAGAAGCGGAAATTGATCAATCAGTGGTTTCGTCACACTTTTGAGCCAATCACTAGAAGAAAGCCATAATATGAAAAATTAATCCTAGGATTGACGGAACCCAAGGCACACTTTCATCCCTCTTCAGGCACCACTTCATCGGTCCCCGCCATCTTCACGAGCGTCTTCGTCAACTCACGAAAACTATTCACTCGCTCTTTTGAAATAAAATTTCTAAACAATTGATTCATTTATTACCTCTAAATAGTTACTTTATTCCCATATTATACCATTTCTTGCGCCCCCCGCCTATTCCCTCGCGAATTTACCCATTTTAAGGAGCACTCTCTCCCGTCCCATCGAAAAAAATAAAAACAGGTTGACAGTGCACGATTGGAAACGAACCTTTCCGCACAACCTCCCTGTGCTTTTGAAGCAAAAATAAAAATCTATTGATTCAATTAAAATGATGGTTAAGACGTTGTCTTAAATCGCCCTCTGGGGACATCTTCATAGTGATGATAGTAAAGGCATCGGATTGAGCCAAGGTCTCAATCCTACCGAGCTTCAAAGAGGGCGCTCAGAATAAATTCTGGCGCCCTCTAATTCACATCGGTTGCTTTGGCTTTACTATTCTCACTATAGAGTCCCCTGAGGGCTTTTTAAGCCAACGAAACTGCTTTTTGAATCAATAGATTTTTATTACAGATTTCTTCGTCCCTTCGATGGCAAGGAATGGTTGACATATCTGAGTCAAGAGGATATTCTTTTTTTCAAAGACTAAGAAATAAATATTAGTTATTTCGAAGAATTAAAATGTGAATTGTTAAATTAAGTTCCTACAGTAGGTAGCAAGGTTATATAAGGTAATGAAAATGAAAAAGCTTTTTAATCTAGAAGTAATTGATGGTTATCCTCCAGTATCTATGGAAAGCATTTGGGCAGAAGTGACTGAAGAAGGATATCTTAAAGTTAATAATATTCCTTTTTATAGCAAAGAAATCTCTTTAGGTGATATTGTGAGTGGAATACAAACGGAAGAAAATTACTTATTATATGATAAAACGATAATTCATAGTCAAAATAGTACATTGCGGATTGTTTTTCTTTAATGAAAACCAGAAATTTAAAGATAGAATATTAACGAAACTAATCGATCTTGGATGTGAGTATGAAGCATTTAATGTCAATTTCTATGCAATAAACATACCTATTCAAGTAGCTATAGAAGAAATATATATTTTCTTAGATGAGTTTGTGGAAACTGGCGATTTAGATTATGACACAGGTTATTTTGACATAATAATTTGTGCAAGCTATAACTTTGCGAAATCTCGTAATATGTAGAAAAATTCTAGCATTGTTTACGTGGTAGAAATTTTAAGACTATGTGATAGCGGCCAACAAGCCCACTACTTCCACTGGCGATCAAATCGGCATCCCGCGTGAGATGACCGATAAAGACGGCAATTTACTGTGGTTCGGCAACTATACCCTGCTGGGGTCGTCTGAAAGAGGAAACCAAGTAACGGATAGCGCATACCAGCCGTTCCGCCTGCAAAACCAGTATGCCGACCGTGAGACAGGGTTGCATTATAACTTCTTTAGGTATTACGAGCCTGAAGTGGGTCGGTTTGTGAATCTAGGATCCGATTGGGTTGTTTGGTGGGGATAATCTGTATCAGTTTGCACTTAATATGCAGGCTTTGGGTAAAAATCAAACGCATACTGATTTACTCGAGAGATTGATATTGCTCAAGGAGGATTAAGAAAAACAGGAACTCCTAAAGCTCAAAGAAAAATGTTTAAGAAAATGAATCCAAGAAATTTCTTAGAAAATTGAAAAAAAGCAGGTAAGAAATGCCCTTAAATTTTTAGGAGAATTTATATGAAAGAAAAATGGATACGTTAATTTTAACTTTTTAGATAGTAAACCCAATATGAATAATGTATTAGTTGGGCTAGATTTAGACTATTCAAATAAAGTGATAGCGCCAGATGGTCATAAGTTAGCACTGATTGCTTTTTATGCCAATTGAAAATTTATTGACTATTGCACCTCAATTTAAAAATAGATTTTCAGGATAAGGAATATAAAGATAAAGTAATTTACGTTTTTCTTATTACGATAAAGAAGATTATTTTCTTGACTACATTACTGAAAATTGACGATGCTATTCAAGGATACACGAAAGTTATCATCGGAGATAAAAAAATCAGTTCAAGTTTAACCTAGATAAATTTTATCCAATTAATCCTATTGAGAATTTAGATGAAATGAGTTTTTTTAGGAGGACAACCTGAATATTTACAACAAGAGAGTTATAATTTTCTAGAAAAAAATATATTTTCATAGGTCAAAATCTTAGGAAATTTGGATCTACCTGAAAAAGTAAATGAAATTTTTTTATCTAACTGAGAACATAGGATATATTTTTATAAATCGAGATCTATCTGGTGGATTATTCTTCGTACAGACGACTTAAAACAAAAACTAAAAAAAGGAGTGAAAAATTATGAATGAAAGTATTGAAACAGTATTAAATAGTTTTCTGATGGAAATGTATAAATGGGAAGACAATGCTAATAAGCATATTGATGCAGGCACAGATATTCCTGATGAGATATTGAAACAAACACTAAAGGAAATATACGATAAATATCTAACAGATAAAACCAAGAAAAAAATGGGAAAGTTAGAATGTATGGCTGTTAACTATCCTCCAACATTCAATCCAAATAACGAGAAAATCATTGAAATAGAAGAAAAAGGTAGCTCTATAACTGTAAAAAGTGATGTGCTTTACGCTGGAATGGAAGCACAAAGACTTTTATAAATTCAAAAACAGGCAGGTCTTTTGGAAATTAGATAATGTAAAAAGAATTTGATACTTATGATGGGAAATGGCATTCTATACATATCTAAATTAAAAGTAATTAGCAAACTGTAGCCAGCATGAATCCTCCAATCCTGACGTGGGGCATGTGCGGTACGCAAGAACCCTTGGCATAGGTACACAACTGGATCAACGAAGACGGCGAAAAACGCCAGCACCCCCCTACTCCACTGCGATCAAATCGGTATCACAAGATAGATGCCAGATAAGGACGGCAACCTGGTTTGGTTCGGGGATTATTAAGGTTAAGGCAAACTGAATAGCGAAACGAAAAATAACGGGAAAAGGCTCACCCACCCTTCCGCCTGCAGAACATCCTTGTCCATACTGGCATGTAGATACTACCAAAAATGGAAGACAATCTTATTCAAAAAGAAAAGAATGGGAATGGTGCATTTTTCTTGGAAG